>Ga0209036_1000345_pt1 | contig 19776 bp, 28 predicted proteins | sample MarorgKNORR_S2LV_3_FD_188222 | JGI IMG/M metagenome (GOLD analysis project Ga0209036, IMG submission 188222) | Marine microbial communities from the Southern Atlantic Ocean, analyzing organic carbon cycling - DCM_A/KNORR_S2/LV (SPAdes) (version 2) | ecosystem: Environmental > Aquatic > Marine >... | reverse complement strand
ACTTTGTTGCCTGATTTAGCAGCTGCTTTTTTAAGAAGTCCAATTACAAACTCCTTGATCTTGCCTTCTAGATCCTCTGGGATCTTATCTACCGCTTTATCAATGATATTGATAGCAATAGGGAGTAAAAATTTAGTCATGATTAAGACGTATATACTATATTATATAGCAAGTTCTTCTTCCCATTTTTCTATGGTAATACCCTTTGCCCACTCTAATTGTGACAGTGAGTAGTCCATAATAACTACGATTCTATCATGGGTTCCATTATGTTGTGCCCAATGTTTATCGTTATCATGGAATGCAAAGAGCTCTCCTACCTTCCATGTTCTCTTCCTTCCGCGTACACTTAACCATGCACCTTCGTCTTCTATGACAGGGAAGTGTAATCGTAATGAATCTATGTCACCTGCATGAGGATTAATTTTTGTGCCAGGTGATAACTTGCTTATAGTACATGACTTAAGTAACATACCATCTACATCTTCTTGTATAGCATCATAGAATACAGGACACAGTTGCATCATACTCTCAGTCAGCTTAGGTAATACTTCTTGTACCTTTTCTACCGTAGTATTAAATAACTCAACGAATGATACCATCTCGCTGAGTTCAAAATCTTCTTCTGTTGCTGTAGTTCCTACAGGATTCAATGGCATAGGAATTACTCTCCAGTCACCTTCCCAGAGTTGTACCCTACCTAAATTTCTATCTTCTACCCACTGATCTAGTATCCACTCAGAAAGTATAGGTTGATTAACCTCTACAAACTTAATGATCTCAGGTATTATGTCTTTATGTCTGTCTCTTAAATTTCTATACGAGGATAACGACTCAAGCGTCTCCTCTTGCCAAATTTTCCTCACTTGATCCTAATAATAAACCATTTGCTGTTGCTATCTCATACATTATAGAATGTATTGTCATGTCATATGCGTTAGACCACGGTTGAGTCTTCTCGTTTGCTATCCAACATTGCAAACTTCCATACTGTGCCTCTGGTATGTTCTCATCAAACCACGCATCGTATCCAAAAGTATCTGCAAAGTATGTCATGTGCAATCTTTCTCTCCGTGTACTGGACATTCTACACCCTTCTTGCTTCCATTGCAAGCTTCTTCCTTCTGGTATTTGTCTTTCTTAACCTTGGGCATTTTCTTTTCTTGTCCTGACTTCATGCCATCGGGGTCATCCAATGTTGGCATGACCACCACAGGACCTATTGCTTTTTTTCAGCAATTGCTCTCCACTCGGAGAACTCTTTAACACAGTTAGGAACCTTCTTACCACCTTTCATCTTAGTTCCCTTTGCCTTGTATCCATCCCAACAAGTAGATGCACCAACGTTCTTACGTGCTTGCTTCATACTCTCATCGACTTCTACCTCTTCTTTCTTAGCAGTTTTTGCTGCTTTTTTGAAAGCATCCTTAGCAGGATAGTCTTTGTCGCCAGGTTTTGCAGGAGATTCTCCTCTCTTTCTCTTGGCGTGGATGTTAGCATAGAGACCTTTCTTCTCTTCTTCTACTGAAGCGGGTGCAAGATCATCTGCTATCTCTTCTTCTGGTCTAGGATTTTGATCATGTTCAATTACATTACCATCAGCATCTTTCTGATGATGCTCCTTCTTCATTGCTTTAGAGATTGCCTTTCTCTTCTTGTGTAGATACTTATCGCTGCTATCTACATCACCATCGTTGTCGACATCCTTATCTTTTCTGTTAGCAAACTTCTTTTTAACTGCAACAGGATTGACTGGATCTAAATTCTTCTCGTTTATCTCGTTCTTATCTGTATTAATTACATGCTCATGATACTCTTTTACAAGTATGTTTAGTGTAGGAACTGGAACGTCTTGCTCTAGTCCATGCTCAAACATAACATCGTAATGTGTGATGTTACCATCTTCATCAAGTGTATGCTGCTCCTTCAAACAGTTACCTTTACCCCATTCACTATGCTCTACCTTAGTAGCACATGAATGCTTTACCTTCTTTACTTCTGGTTTCCCTTCAGTCCCTGCGGGTTCCGCAAGTTTCATGCCAGGTGCGTCACCGCCACCCACGCCATCAGCACCAAGACCTTTTGGATCTTTGTTTGCCATCTTAGCGGAGTAATCGTATCTCCAATTCTCGTCGAAACGATTATAATTAAATGCCTTTGGATTGTTTAAATTTTCAGCAGCTAATTCTGCTAAACTTTTTTCCTCGTGTCTGTCCATCTTATTTGTAGGGTGTTTGCTTGGGATAGTCTCTTTAACCTTTACAGTTCCAGATGGTTTTACTGTCTTCTGACCAGGTGTAATTGACATAACATACTCTCGATACGCATCAGTTCCAATCTCAAATACTTCTTTGATGTCTGTGATCCAACTGCGGAACTTTGTGTTCTCTGCAGTAAGACATAGCACGTAGTTAGGACCTCTGCGGTGTATCTTACCGACCTGTCCTTGCTCAGTCAAAACCCACTCACCTTGTTTGTAGACTTCATTCTTATAGAACTTATCTTTGGTGATGTTTGCTTCCGCAACTTTGGATTTCTTAGTGAAGTCTGAGAGACTTTTCATTAATATAGATGTACATATCAAATATATTTATAAACCCATGCCTTCTCGAACTTTTGCCATGAGCTCCAACTTGTTTTTTACACTCAATGTATCGGGTATTCCTTCTAAAAATTCCGTAGTTTTTTGATTCTTTGCTGCATCTCTCATCTTAGATGCGGACATTCCAGACGCTCCATCCGCATCTGGATCTCTTTCTCCTGCATTAGCAATTTCTACAGTATTAAATGAATAATCATCTCCTCTATTATACTTTTGTATAAAACTCATAGCACCTACCCTATCAGAACCAACCACCATTACTACATCAGTGTATTCTTTCATCATCAAATGCTTCATCACATCAATAGGTGTCTTGCAACATGCTCCATCATCAATATGTTTAGCATACTGAGGAAACATCTTCTTTAATAATTCTGCTTTATACTCATACGGTAAAGGATTCTTTTGTTTATCCACAGTTTGTGAGGGTATGATCAACCAATCCGCAGAACCCGCTTCTTTTTCTACTGCCTGTATAAGTTTTTCGTGTCCTATGGTAGGGGGATTGAATCTACCAAATGTAAATACTACTTTCTTCATTGTGGTGTGTCTCCATTAACCCAATTCTTTTCTACATTGAAGTTCGCTACACTAAATGATAAACGATCTACTAGTTTAACTGCATTACTTCCTTCTTGTATAGCAACATAACCCTCTGGTGCGGTTATCTTATATCCATTCTCTGTTCTAAGGTATGTACCAAACCTCTCACCTGTTTCTAATTTGCGGATGAATAATTCTTTTGCAGATTGTAGTGCAGAGTATAGATTGACTGTGCTTTTAAGTGCTTTTTCTTTATCTTTTATAGTATCCAGTCCTGCATATAATTTATTTAATTTTTGTGCTTTTCCTTTTGGTGTCTTTAATTTATCTGCTGCCTTCCTAACCTCAGTCTCAAAGTATTCTTGAAACTCTTTGACAAATACCTTATCACTAGGTAGTTTTTTACCCTCACGCACGTATTTGTTAAAGAATATCTTTAGTCTAGTTCCTATGACTAGTTGATCTTTTGTTTTTATCTGTTCTGCAACCTCATCTAAGAATGATGATGCACTTTTTAATGATGTTGTACTAATGCTTTTTAATTTTTGAAGACTACCTTTCTCTTTCTCTGTTAGTAAAACATCTTTACCCAACTGACCTGTTTCCGCACTTAAAACTAGCACGTTTCTACTGTCTTTTAGTTTAGATACATCATATCCAAAGGAAGCATTCATACTACCTATGTCAGTGCCCTTGTATGAAGTGTGAAATACTACACCAACCTTTGCTTTTGATGCTTTATCATACAAATCATCCTCTTTTGGTATGCAATATGTTATTGTGTTGGGTTGAAATATAATACAGTCAGTACCATTTATTTTTTTCTTTTCTTTATCGTCAGTAAATAGCAAATCTCCCTGTGCTACACCCTCTATACCTAGTTCTGGTAGATATTTTAAACAATCTTTGAGTTTGACAGCAAGACCTGGTGAACTACCATGGTTATGATCCACGTCTTCCTCTGTAAAATTAATTTTTGCATTAACATTAAAGACTGATTTAGTTCCTACAAAAAATTTATCTGTGCCAGGATATATGCCACAAAATACAGCAGGAGCACCGTCCCATTTTGTAGTAATTTTAAAATTATTTTTCTGTACTCCTGTAAATACTCTTGCTAACTCATCTAAAAACATAAAAGCATCATTAGCACCTTGCTCTCCGTCTAATAAGATGCTATCTTCTAGGTGTTCTAGGTGAGTATTCTTTGACATCAGAATATTTTTGCGAAAGGACCGTATCTTGTACCTTCTTTCTTTGCTATGAATATCATGTCAGTAGCAAATTCATCTCTTTCTGTTTTACCTAATGATAAAATTTGATCCAACCATGTTATCTGTTGTAATTTAGAATTTGCAACATGTGGTTGAGTATTCATAGAAAATAAAAGATTGTCATATGCTTCGTCTTCATTTTTTGCTGCGATATCTACTCCTGCAGTGACCAAATTCTTTATCATTTGTTTGATATCACTTTGTTGTGCTAGAAAATCCTCTGCAGTTTTAGGATATGCATCTTTACTTTTGTCAAATGATAATCCGTAACCTTTCATTTGATCTATTACTAGTTCAATAGTTGCTTTTCCTAGTCTAGCAGCTGATGCACCACTTGCAGTGGGTTCATACTTCAGTCCAGAAAATTTTGTAGAATCATTTGCTTTTATCTGGAAGTCATATGTTGCACCACCTCCACTAACAACTACAAATCTAGTATCTTGTGACGATATTACTGTATTTCCTCTCTTATCTTTCTTAGTTCCCATACCACACTTAGCATATGAATATGACATGTGAATACTGTCTAATGATTTAAGAAATTTTTGCGAATGATTAACAAATTCTATACGTGCGGGTTGTCCTTTTGCTACCTTTTTAAGAGAGACACCAAACACTTTTTTAGTATTGAATAGTATCCTCATTATAGCATTAAATTCAGACAAACGTGACATGGTTGCCTTACCTCTACCCCTACTTAACACTTTGTCTATCAGGGTTCTTGCCTTATCCTCATCCTCTATTAACCATACGTCAGCAGGATCCCAGTTATCCTTACTTGATATACCAAACTCCTTTACTTTCTCTGTGATGTACTGCATAAAACCACCTTCACGATTAAATTCTGTAAATTTTGGTTTACCAATCTCTCGTATTAATGCTTGCTGTTGTTTGTGAAAACTCTCTATCCACTCTTCATCTACTTCATCAAGTTTTCCTATGGTTTTCCATATTCTATTCAATTCTTTCATGGCATCATCGTCATCCATGATATCTTGTGGTTTTTTATACTCTTGATTATCTTCTATTGCTCTCTTAAATATGTACGCAGACCCAAGTTCCTGCATTCTAGTCATAGTTGCAGCACTTACATCATCACTAGTCTTACCTGTTGCTTCAAACTTTACTGACTGTCTGCCAATATCATATGTTGCACTATCAGAAGTGGATTTTCTTGGTCTTGCACTATATCCTCTCTTTAAATCTGATATTACACCCGCACTTGATTTTATTACTATCTGCTGCTTCATCGGCCAGTCAAATTTCTTTGGATCATAGAACCATTTTGCCTTATCTCCACCAGAATTTAGAGCAGAACTTAGTTCTGTGTTCTCAGAAGGTAGTTCTACCTTCTTTAGTAGATCATCTTTGGTTATGAGTGAGTATGCCATAGTATTATTTAGAATTGTTTCCAGTATTGTGGGGAGAGTAAACCAGATTCTGTGTCAGTCCTGTGTTTTAGAGTCAAAACAATATCACCCGCAAGACTAATTCGTCTATGTCTTCTAGGTTCAGTAGAAGTATAATGTTCAAGAGAACCAGGAAACATAATGAGATGCTCAGGTTGAGGTTTAATACCGTACGTGTCAGTGTTGTAAAGATTCTGTTCATTGGAAAATTTGAAGACGTCCCCAAAGAGTTCATTACTATTCTTTTTATGTAGTAATAAAGGATCTCCAGATGCCTGTATGTAATACACATATGATATGTGAGAACATGAATGATAATGCATTGGAAATGTTTGACCAGGATCACATATAGTGAACCATGTTTTGACAAAATTAATTTGAAATTCTTTTTTGTCTATTTTAAAATGCTTTAGGTACTCAATAGCAGACTTTTTAACCTCTCTGAAGAAAGGTGCTAGTCTAGTGTCCTGATGGATCAGAACTTTACCATTCAACTCACCTGTTATTTTACCTGTAGAGTTATCAAACTTACCATCCTCAAAACTTTTGTAGAGTGATGGTAAAAATCCTGATATTTTCTTCTCATATATTGAGAGTGGAAATATCTGATGTATATTAGAGGTCGTCTGCTGCACGGTTCTCAGAGTCATGGATATCAAAACTACCGCCAGGATATCTTTTCTCTAATTTTTTAATATTGCCTTCAATTACTTCATCAAAACTGATGTCTAATGCCATACATGCTTGTGCTACGTACCACATAACGTCACCCAACTCAATAATAAGATGCTCTCGATTATCGACTGACCAAGGTTTACCTTGGAAGACCATCTTTTTAACGATCTCCAAAAACTCACCAGACTCAGCAGACATGCCAACAGCAGCAGTGGTAAGACGTTCAATATTGGCACCCTTTCTGTCAAGTTCAACCAAACGATCAGCAAGATAGACAAAATCCTTACTGGAATCGGATGTGACACCATCCACGAAACGACTGTACTTATCAAAATCTATTGTCATAATAAAATAACACTTAGGTATATTCTACAGTAATTTATATGAGTTGTCAACTACTCTCCTAGAGTATGAATGACAGGTTTTTCATTCATTAGTATTTTATATAACCAATGTTGCTCTGCACATGATATAGGTATGAACTCTTCGGATGCTTGGAACCCTGCGTATCTCTTTGCTTGATTAATTACGATAGATCCCTCCTCTCCTGATGTAGATCTATGGTAAGTATTCTTAGGAATTATTAGAGCACCACTAGCACGATTCAAATGTACAATATGATATGGATATTTCCAGTTACCATTGACTAATTCAAAAGTTCTACATCCCTGCACTACTCTGTTGTAGTCATCTTGGAACTCATGCTTATAAAATTGCTTTGCTCCTACCGCATCATTTGGTGGAGAGATAGCAGCACCAGTATGAACTACTAGATCTGCTGCATTTGATTCATCAACTGATATGTCATAGAATATAACATCATCTGTCTCACGAAACACTCTGTGTTTTTTAAACTGTACGTCACTCATACTTTTAGTTGTGCAAACTTTTCGGATAAATTATCTTTTGGTACTACGTCCTGATTAGCATCAGTGATACCATTTTGTGCTGATTGTTCTACATCATATAGTCTCATCTTGGCACGATCAATCCCTACAACGAACCTCTTGTTAATAGTAGGATCATTGTATCTATTCTTGAGTTGCTTGACCATTATTTGATTGATCTCTTCCAACTCTTCAGTAGATATAAGAGCGAACATAAGATCAGCAGTTGCAGGAAGACCAAAGGATTCACTTGTATCAGTAAGATCGACATCACTACTACCATAGCCAGAACGAGTCGTCTGAGTAGCGGAGACGATAGGTACATTAGTCTCAACCGCAAGCCCACGGAGCTCTTCAGCAATCGCTTTAATATAGGAATACGAATTAACATTGCCTAATTTAGAGTATCGGGATGATGCACAAATATTTAGATAGTCAATGTAAATGATATCTGGAGAGAATGATTTCTTGAGTGCCAGATCATTTAATAATGCTCTAAAATGACCTACATGTGCTGATGCTGTAGGGTATTCTTTAATAACTAGAGATCCCTGTGTCTTCTTAGATATACTTGATATTTTATTTTCAAACATAATCTTAGGTAACTCAGTAATGTTCTGTATATCACAGTTTAATAGGTTAGAATCTATCCTTTCGGCAATCTTCTCTTCTGCCATCTCCAAAGTAATGTACAATACATTTTTATTTTGTAAGAGAGCAGATGCAGCACAATGGCACATGAACAAAGACTTACCCACACCAGTCCCTGCAAGAGCAACATTGAGAGTTTTGTTAGGAAGACCACCTTTTGTAATCTTGTTGAAGAACTCCAGATCAAAAGGAAGCTTCTCTTCTTTCTGATGATAGAATTCGTATCGTTCCTCGTAGTCTTCAAGGTAATCGTGACCAATATGGTTATCGAATGTAACTGCTAATGCTTCAGATAATATAGTTGGTATTGCTCCTGCTGCTCTCTGTTCATCATTACCTTCTGCAATTTTAATTGATGACATCAATGCAAGATATAATGCTCTTTCTTTACACCATTTCTCAGTAGTATCTAATATCCACTCAAACTCAGATTTATCTGTATCAATATTACCAATAGCTTTTACAATTTCTTGATGCTGATCATCAGATATACCACTCAACTGACCAACTTCTATGACAAGTGCTTCTTTTGTAGGGATGGCACTATACTCTGTAAAGTATTTATGAATGACCTCGAACAATCTCCTGCCAGTGAGGTCTGCAAAATACTCTGACTTGATAAAAGGTAGTGCCTTACGCACATACTCTTCTTCAAGTAATAAATTTTTTATAACTAACTGTTCTACTTCGTTCATTTCTTCTCTAATTGCACCATCATACTAAGTGTCATTCTTTCTTTTTTTACAGCAGGAGTACTATACTCTAAGTAAGATGGATGTATTACTACATCACCTTCATTTATATACAATGACACAGCACTACCCCATTCGTCAAGACCAGGATTAAAAACTTCTAAGAATGTTTTGGCAGGATGATAATATACATCTGGATCAGAACCTTTTATAAAGTGTGTTAGTGTGTAATGACTAGGTAATGTATTACAGTTACCTAACACTTCACCTTTTTGTAGAACACACAAAATAACATCTGATATTATTCCAACATGTGTATCTCCTAAACCCAAATCTTTTACAAATTCCTCTAATATATCAACATATGCTTGTGTAGTAAAACTATCCACATCTATTAATCTAAATGTGAAAGGAGATTCTTGTTGAAACTTTTCCTTGTCGTATATGTTAGTAAAACAATTAGTTATAGCATCATTGTTTAAGTTATATTTACGAACAGGGCATGCAAATATTTCGTCTATCATGATCCATACTTAAATTCTTGACTTGCTGCCCAGTCAAGTTTCTCCATTATTTCTTTTGTGAAGTATTTGTCAGGATCTTTGAGGATAGCAGAAGGATAGACGCTAGAATTGCCAACAACAATACGGTTCCCCTTACGTTCAAAAACTCCATACTTCTCACCCAACTCCAGTAGTCCGTAATATTTGTCAAGTCCACGTGCATCAAAATATAACCTCGTTTCTACTATCGAATTCTCTTTTGTTAGACGCGACTTAGCAGCCTTTGCTTTAATAATGTTTCCGATAACATCTTTTCCATCTTTCTCCTTCTTCTTTGATAAGTATATAATTGTACTTGCAGCGTATTTAAGTCCGCTACCTCCACCCATCTCTTTAGTTGGAACATAGGCACCAACGACATCGTATGTGTGATTTGTAACAAGTAGGGGGACATTTGCTTTTCCTAATTTTAGGGTGAGAATACGGAATATTGCCTTAACAACTTGTGCTCTAGTCATGTCACGAGTGTCTTTACCCTCGGCACTGTCTGCTAGTTCTTTAGATGTTGATAACATTCCCAAAGAGTCTAACACAAACATCATAGGTTTGCGATCTTCTGTCTTCTGTTCTAGATATTTATCTAAAATTTGTATAGCATTAGTTCTAAACTCTTGAACTGTAGTAACTGGAACGAGTATCATACGTGTGCCATCTATACCACGTTCATCAATCATTTGTTTAGTAACTGCTGCTTCACTTTCAAAATAAACAACACCCGCATCAGGGTTGTCACGCAGATAACTTTGAACTACACCTAGACAAAAGAATGTTTTACCTGTACCACTCTCTCCTGCTAGTGCAGTAATTTTATTACTAGCAATACCTTTGTGTATAGATCCACTAACTAATGCGTTAAAGATATATGATCCTGTATCAATGTAAGATTCAATGTCACCTACGCCACCTTCTGATAATAGTCCTGCGTAGTCATTGTCAATCTCTTTGACAATGTTTTTTAAAAATGATGATGTCATGCAAATAAGAAATCTAGATTAGCTTTTCTCTCTGTTTCCCATCCTATCACAGAAGTGATGATTTGTAAAGGTAGTAGGAAAGATTTTTCAAATTGGGTATCACGATCTATCTGTCCTTCAAGTCCAATCTCTCTAGGAAATGTATTGAGGAAAGATATAACGTTTTCGTTAATTTTATTAGGGCGTCTGAGGTGTAGATATTTTATTTTCTCACCTTCTTGTACGAGTGGATATTTGTATTCAAGTTTATTTTTTGAGATGTGAAAATTATAAAGCAAAGTTCCACGAACATGTAAAGGGGTTCCCTTTGAATACACGGTTGATGACGCCTTGTATTTGCGTAGTCCATTAACTGACCTCGGAAATGCAATGTCTTCTGGTGGTAAAGTATCAAACTTATTTCTAAAAGTGCTTACAAAATCTAACAGATCTTTCTCTGTTCCATTCATCATGATATTTATGGCATCTTTAATAGCAGTTCTACATGGTGCAGGAGTTGATGACTTGACTGCTTCAATACCCATCATCTTCAGTTTGGGTTCATCGTATCTTACACCTTCACTATCCCATACATTGAGCATGTATCTTTTCTTTGCAGTCCAGATACCAGAAGAAGCAATGTTCTCACGTTTCATTACCATCTTCTGTTCGTATGCATTTACATATGTGGCCAACGCTTCATAAGAACTAGTAATATATTTTTCAAGTTCCACTTCACACACCTTATTAAGGAAAGAGACGATGCTCTTATCAGTTGTCTCTCTCCCCTTGTATACAGTCTCGACCAAAGGACCCAGATTGAGGTAGATACTATCAGTATCACTAGCAATAACATAATCTTGTTTCTCCGTTTTTAAAATTTTGTTTAGGTAGGCATTCATTTTGTGTTCTATCCATCGGATAGATACCTGACCCGATAGAGTGATTGCTTCAGCATTAATAATATTATAGTATCTAAAATACTGATTGCCAATAGCACCATAAGCACTGTTCAATTGAATCTTACGTGCCATTTGTATGTTGTTATACTTACTGATACTCTTCTCTAGTTCTTTAGTAGGTGTCTTTTGATACTCTTGCTTTGCCAGAATCATGAGTTTCTTAGATTGCACACGTTCATCGTATATTTTCTTCATCATCTCTGGTAAGAATCCATGTATATCCTTACGATACATTGCACCATTAGCACACAACGCATACTCCTTTGGAACATCTACTGTCTGCGAGAGGAGTTTATTAACTGTAGCGGATGGATGCCTTGTTTCAACGAGGGTTTCTGGGGAAATATTATATTGCATAATAAGATGAGGGTACAGACTATTGAGATCAAAACTGACCACCCAATCATACTTTCCTGGTATCGGTTCCTTGACATAAGCTCCTGCATATTTGTCATCTTTATCTGATCTTTTGCCTGGTGGAACATCAATACCTTTATCTTTAAGGAAATTGTAGATCAGTGTGTCCCACATTCTTACCTGATAATATACATCTTGCATATTAACCTTAGCATCATATGCTAGAGCAACAGCAAGTTCTATTAACTTCATCTTTTCCTCTAGTCTTGAGACTAGTTCCACGTCGACGATGTTATAGTCAATAAACTTTTGCCAATCTTGTGTATAGAATTGTTTGAAATTATCAAACTCATCATGGGCAACTTTAGTCTGACCTAGTTCTACATTTGCAATGTGATCTAGACGATAAGATTCTTGATTAGTATAGGTAAATTTCTTATACAAGTCAAGATAATCAATGACATTGATCCCTGACATTCTGTAGAATATTTGTTCGCGTCCTTTTACTTCTATCTCTTCTCTTTTTACATGACCCCATGGTGACATTAACCTCATTTCTTTCTCACCAAACAATCTCTCAAGACGACCACAAATATATGGTACGTCATACCCATCTACATTCCATCCTGTAAGAATGTCAGGAAAGTTTTGTATCCAATAGTCTAGGAAACAACGGAGTAAATGTGTCTCTCCATCACATAAAATAAATTCTACATCGTCACGTGTATTCTTATATGGTCTAGTACCAAATACCTTAAGTTTTCTGGTTTGATAATCCTGCACTGTGATACTGAGCATCTCCTCAGCACACTCTTTTACATTAGGAAATCCATTTTCACATGCCACCTCAATATCGAGTGACATAATATTTAATTTCTTGAAGTCATAATCAACTTCATTAGGAAACTCTTGAGATATAAACTGATACAAATATCTGTCATATCCATGTACCTCAAAGTTAGGAACTTCTTTGTATTGTTCTACAAAATTACGTGCTTCTTTTACAGACTCAAACCTTACTGGTTTTGCATACCTACCATCAAGTGTTTTGTGATTAGTTTTTTTATTGGTAACGACAAAAAGAGTTGGCGAGAACTTAAACTTACGTTGAATACGTTTACCATCTTCATATCCAAGGTAGTTTATGTTATCTCCAACTAGTTGAACGTTGGTGTAAAAACTCATTTAGTAACTATCTCGTACTTCTTCTTTAGTTCTGCTGTTGGTGTAACTATTGTAGCAATAGTTTCTGAATAAAGCAAGATATCTGTATCAGTTGTATAACGTGGCCAAGGTTCCAAGGTTCCATCTTCTTTAATGAGGTATGGATCTTGCATATGGCAACTGGGTTCTTCTTCTAGTTGTTCTGCCATAGTGATAAGTTCAATACCACTCTTAAGAATTATCAAAGCGATTTGCATAATGTTTCTAGTTTGTGTAGATCTTGTTCATTCCAAATATTGTTATCTTTTTTCTTGTAATTATATACAGGAGAAATAGTGTGCAACTCTGGGACTAATTCTTTAGTGATTAGATTACCAATATACATCTTAGGTTTGTATTTGTCAACTGCTACTTTAAAAATAGTAGGACCGTTAAACATAAGGTGCTCAAACTCATGAGTTCCAACCCCTAGTGTTAGTGGGAATGGTTGAGGTATAAAATCTAAACTATACAATGGTGTTTTAATTGGTTGGTGCATTGTTACAACACCAATCTTACCATTGATGAGTGCAGGGTAATCAACTAAACATTTTTCTATAGTAACAGCACCTTCTATTTGGATACGTTTGCTACCATGAAATTTTTGATCGGTTGTAAATTTATAAACAACATTAGAATCTGTATCGTAGAGTCTAAGTCTCCTCATCGTCTAGTATTTTTTCTGCGTCTTTAAATATTTGTTCCATATCTAAATCATCATCAGTAACACCCGCAATGACATCTTCATGTTTCTTGAAGTTCTCATCATAAGTATCTTCTTTGATCGCTTGTATGTATTGATCCATAATACTATCCAGAGGATCGTATGCTGTAATCACATGATCTGCAGGAAGAAAGAAATCTTTATCTTTACTCAGAGGTGCCCATGGAAACCACGATAATTGATATCCCTTTTCTCTATTAAAAATAAGTTCCCCTTCATCAGAGACAATCTCTAGACGAAAGGGTTTATGCAAGTGATATCCTATTGCTGTTGGACTATCAGGATTTGCTATCTCTTTTGCTTCGGTAATGATTTCTTCGTTAGACTTTAGTAATAAAATCTTTATACTCATCCTACGCTACCACCCATCTTTTGTACATTACTGATGTATGTATCTCTAAGACTAGGAACTGGTTCTATAATAGTAACAACCATATTGTGATTCAATGCTATTTTTGTCTCAGGTGATAGAGGACACCATGGTTGATAATGTACCTTTACCTCTGGGTCAGTTACTATACCAGTAGTATCAAGTTTAGGTTGATCATACTCTACTTTGTATGGGTAGTTCATAATGTATGCCTGTCTAGCACCAGAATCTTTATCTACTGCTTCTTGTAAATCGCATATAACGTTGTCACCATTGAACATTACAATTACTTTTACTCTTTCAGACTTCACAAGAAACTGAGGAGCAGGAGGTGGTGTTACGTTAATTGGTTCTTTTTTTCCTTTTGCCATTTTGTTATATCAATTGGGATAGATTCGATACGTTCTCTACTTATTGTAACATATTTTTCATCAGTGTCAATACCTATAAACTTTCTGTTAAGTTTGACTGCTGCGACACCTGTAGAACCAGACCCCATGCAGTTGTCTAATACAGTATCACCTTCATTAGAAAATGTTGTTATCAACCACTCCAATACAGGAACTGGTTTTTGTGTAGGATGTACTTGTTGTTGTGCAGAGAAGTCTCTTGATATGTTGAGGATTGACTTAGGATATCTTGTGCCTTTATTTTCAAAACCCTTTACAGGTTTGAGACCATATCCATGATCATTCCTTTTACTTACATATCCTTCTGGATTCTTACTCTGTCGTTTAAATGGTTCTCCTTTTTCCATGATTGGATTATATGTACCGCCAGGATTCTTAGCAAATAATAATATATTCTCATGAGTTTTCATGGGTCTATACTTTGCTAGACCTGGCGAACCACATTTGTTTTTATTCCAGATCAGTTCATACTTGAACCACTTTAATTTAGAACAGATAAGTTGTGCAGAGAAGGGTTGAGAACCGAACAATGCCATCATACCTTTTGGTTTTATGATACGACCATACTGTTCCCACATCAAATTAAAGTCTAGGATCTCATCCCACTTAATAGATGTTGTACCATATGGAGGATCACAACAGATAAAATCAATAGACTCATCTGGTATCTCTTTCATCAGTTCTAGGCAATCACCTAGTCTTAGATCATAAGTTTTCAAATCCATCATGTGATGATATCTTTTTACGTACTGATTCCTTGTAACATTCTACTATAAATTCGTACGCTTGTCTATGGGTACGTGTTACTGGTGTCACATTATCTTTCCATTTAATCTGAAATGGTAAGTTGTTACCGTTTGATGTTAGTTTCTCAAGTGACTTGAGAGATTGTAGGTGACACTCTCCTGTTGTTTTGTTTAGTGCAATGATGTAGTAGTCACGATTGTTATCTTTATTATGTGTCTTTAATAAGTTTTCAAAAGTTTGCCATCTCTGTACCTTTACTTTATCCTCTGGTAAATCTGTAAGTGCATATAGTATTGCTGCTTTTGATGAAAAATTATCTGCTGCATTTTTGAATGCTGATGATTTGATATTTACTGGATAACCATATATCTTTACATCCCACCATTCTCTTGCAACTGGTTTCTCGATAGCATTACCATATTTTTCTGCAAGAAGATCTATGATGGTATCTTCATCAGCAATACTATTGACTCTACCATCTTCATGTCCTTCAGCAATTTGGATTGTAAGTGTATTTAAAAATTCTACTGCTGAGTTTAGTTCTTTAGGATACATGATGTAAGTTGTGTATGCACATATTATAATACCCCTGACATGTATATGCCAGAGGTATTGTGACAGTTTTTAAACTGGTTAGATGTAATCTACTCTTTTGTGATGATCAGGAACTACTTTTCCCAATACGACACTGAGGAGTCCATCATTAAACTCGACGGATCTAACCTCCGTATCGTCGGAGAGCGTCCATGCTCGTTGGAAGGAACGTTGTGCCAGTCCTTGATGGACATACGTTCCATCATCTTCTGATTTTTCTTTGCTTGCTTCGACATATATCTTTCCATACTCCGTATAGACTTTGACGTCATCTTGCTTGAAGCCAGCAAGTGCAATTTCAAGTCGTGATTCTTCATTACTTAAGTGGATTAAATTGTAAGGTGGGTAGTTAGTCTGGGTTGTGTTCCAGAATGAATCGAAATAACTATCCATTCCTATGCTGTTCTTTGTGATCTTATCAAACAGTGTTGGTAAGTCTGCAGCAGTGTACCTTTGAATTTCCATAGTGGTTCTCCTATTATAGCGAGTGTTAATTTTGTCCCCGAAGGCGACACTACTAATTATAACAGCAGACATAAAAAAGGAGGTTCGGTTATTCCTCCTTCTTCTTTCCTATGTTGTATTTACTTTCCAAAGTCCAATCACCCTTTTCTTTATAGGCAAGAACTTTGATCTGACTCAGAGGTGCTACGTCAGTAATACTCTCTTTGTTATTGATTGATACCAAACCCCAATCACCTAGTAACTGTACTATGCGATTCCTACGTTGTACATCATTAAGACTTAAGTTTGCTTTCTTACCATCAAGTGCAAACAGTTCCTTGAAGTGTACGATATAGTACTTACCCTGCTTATGCAGTATGTGACAAGATTGATATAATTTCTTTTCTTTTCTGGATGCTACTCCAATTCTCGTCAGTGTTTCACGAACTTTTAAAAAGTCGTCTGGTTCTCTTAGACCTACCTCTATCATACTATCGGTAGTCCATTGAACTTCCTCAGTGATCGCAGTCATCGTAGTCCTCCCATGTCATGTTTGTTACGAATGTTTTCAATTTGGGTTTTGGTTAGAAGACTTACTGCGACCTTCGCTTTCTCATTACTATAACCATAGTGTTTTTTTACTAGATCCAAGTCATCGACTTGTTCCTTCTTCAACCAAGGGGAAAATCTTTTTCTCTTCCTCAAAGTATATAGCAAGAAAGAATACTGTAAATCCTTATCAAGGTTACTATACTTATTCATTTCGTTTGCGAACAATACAGTATCAAGATGTCCTGACAAACACCTGTTGACAATGTATGGTGGATACTTCTTGATCGCTTCGGGGTCATCTGCTATCAGGTTTTCCTTAGTGAAGTTGATAGAGTTCAACCAATCTTTTAATTCCATTCTTTTATGTAGTTTGAATTAGCAAAGGGATTAGAGTATTCTAAATTTTCAATTCTGTTATCAAGTGGGTCGTCATTTTTGTGATCTATCATCATATTCTTTAATGCCAACTCTTCTAACTGCTCACGACTCATTTTTTTTACATATTCAACATAGGGATCCCAAGAGTCCTTTACCGCAAGATGTACTTTCATCCTAAACTCAATACAATCCTCCATTCTTTTTTTAGGTTTATATTGATAACCTCTATCCCACCACGGTTGACCAAGTGTAGTCATACTAAAATCCTTACATTTTGGTTTACCTATTCCCTTTTTACCTCTCCATACCAGATATGGTTTTATATGTTTCTTTGTAAGATTGTTCCAAACCTCACCATTCTTACTGACGTAGTAATTTGGAATTATAACACCATGTTTTCTAACTGGCATGTAGTCAATACCGTCTATTGTAATCATTAGAACGATCTAATAGGACCTACGACACCAGTTCTAGAATTATTCACACGATATATGTGTGTGCTACCCTCGATACTTTGAACATGGACTTCTTCACCCATGATGATTGCTGATTTTGAATGAGGTGCGAATGTAGATAATCCTCCTCTACGTGTATTGTAGAGTTGACAGTACCCACTAGGCAACACTCTGACTCCTATATTTTCCATAATTAAGACAAATTAGTTCACGACGTTTTGTTTGATCTATCATGTATGTACCTGTAGATCTCATTGTATATGTATGAGCAAAGTCATACTGATACCACTCCTCAAATCTGTGAATGATATCGGGATGGTTATTATAAGATATCATAACATTGCACAAATGTGCATCCATGATATCAGCAAATAATCCATGGTCAAAACCTTTATGCATTTGACCTTTATAACCATAGAGGTTATCTTTTACATTATAAGGTGGATCTGCATATAAGAATACATCACTCTCATCAGATTGTAACTTACTGTAATCTAGACATGTAATTTTCCAGTTCTTTATCAACTTAGAATAGTCTTTGAGATTGTTGATACCACGTATGGAGAAGTTGGAATCACTTGCTTGTGGTGAGAAGGACGAACTTTCAGTGAGACCAGAGAAAGAACACTTATTAATAATATAAAAAGCAACCGCTTTATCTTTATATCCAATATCGTCGTCATTTACTTTCTCCTTTGCATCTAAAAATAATTGTCTAGCAGAACCCTGATCTGGATGTCTCTGTTTTAATTGTATGAGTTGATCGTAAAGATAGTCACCATCGTCTCTTAATGCTAACCAAAAAAGATATAATGGTTTGTATAGATCATTGACCCAGATAGGTAAATCAGGATAACGTTTTGTCATCTCGATTGCCATGCTACCACCACCTAAAAATGATTCACGATACTCTGTAATGTTCTCAGGCAACCACTGACATAACTTAGGAACTGCTCTTGACTTACCGCCAGGATATCGTAGTGGTGTTTTCATTCTTCTACTGACTCTAGTTCTTCAATTGCATCTACTGGTACTTCATTACCATCTATACTATACCAGTGCTGATCTTCTCTTATACCTAGGTATGCTAGATCACTAAAGGTATGCTCTCTTAGCATTGCCTGTAATCTCCAATGTATTAGTTCAGACTTTTTCATTGTACTATTGTCATTCCATAATCTTCTGGAGATGGAACAGGCATGTAATAACCATCAGGTATCATTGGTGTGCCTGTTGGTGGTCTCTTTGGCATTGTGATAATGTCAATAGTTTCCTCAAACCATCTGTTCATTGATTTTGCCATCTGGCGATAAGAGGTTCCAACATAAAGTTGTCCTGATACAACTGCTACAGTTGCTGCACCCCAGAATGCATAATAAAATCTGGATTTTACTTGTGCTCTCACACGGTCACGTTTACTAGTCATTTAAAGGTACACTCCACCATAATTTCAGTTAATGCTGCCAAGAGATTTATTTCCTGATCAGCAACAAATGCTGATTGGTATTGATACTTGGCAATAATCAATACCGCTTGAGGTATGCTAGTAGGAGAAAGAGAATCATACAAACTATCATAGACAGTTCGTAAGATAGCATTAGGATCATTATCTAAATTAGCAACGATCCATTTTCTTGTAGCACCGAAGTCTTTTGTCTTCAATGCACCTACAAGTTTTTCCAATCTAATCTGACTTATCTGTGCCAGAATCCCAGTGTCTATAACTCCTGATGCTGCATACCTTTGCAGTTCGTTAAGGGTACGTCTGAAGTCTGGGAAGAACTTCTGGACGACCTCAGCGACCACAGCATCAGTAAATTGTATATCCTCTGCAGTAAGTATTCCACGACACCTCTCAAAAAATTGTGTAGCAATCTGTTGTTTCTGTTTTCCACGAGTGTTGCAATCAATAACAGTTGTTCTTGAATGAAGAGGTTGTATAATTTTATTTTTAAAATTACAGGTAAAAATAAATCTGCAATTACTTTGAAACTCTTCTATAGATGCACGCAATAACAACTGTACATCATGTGTAGTGTTGTCCGCTTCATCTATAATAATAACTTTATGTTTTGCACTAGACGTAAGAGAAACAGTAGATGCAAATTGTTTTGCATTGTTCCTTACTGTGTCAAGAAATCTACCTTCGTCAGATCCATTGATAACAATAGAATCCACACCCAGTTCATGACACAATGCTTTTGCAACTGTAGTCTTACCGATCCCTGCTGTGCCACACAAGAGAAGATTAGGAACTTCTCCTGCATCAACAAAAGACTTGAAGGTTTTCTTCAAATCATCAGGAAGGATACAATGTTCAATATTCTTAGG
>Ga0209036_1000343_pt1 | contig 19795 bp, 20 predicted proteins | sample MarorgKNORR_S2LV_3_FD_188222 | JGI IMG/M metagenome (GOLD analysis project Ga0209036, IMG submission 188222) | Marine microbial communities from the Southern Atlantic Ocean, analyzing organic carbon cycling - DCM_A/KNORR_S2/LV (SPAdes) (version 2) | ecosystem: Environmental > Aquatic > Marine >... | reverse complement strand
AGATCAGGAGATAGAGTGGTATTACTCGAAGACGTCACCACAACTGGAGGATCAGCATTGAAGGCGGCTGAGATGTTGAATTCAATGGGTTGCGAAGTAGCGGCATGCATTACTATTCTTGATAGAGAGGAGGGAGGAATTGAAGCATTCAAAACTGCCGGAATACCTCTTATACCACTTTTACTGAGATCAAATATTACAGGTGATTGATTGAGCCAACATATCATAGATCCTGAAGGAACCCCATATTCTCCTGAGAAACACCCAATGAAGGATTATGTAGGGGCATCTGCCTATTTTGACCTAGATCTAAGATCAGGAGTAATAATGGATGTCCAGAAGTTCCCAGAAATGAGGAAGCCATCATACAAAATTCAAGTTGATTTTGGGCCTACTATTGGAAAGCTCTGGAGCTCAGCACAGATAACCAACTATCCACGACACGATTTAATTGGAAGAAAGGTAGTAGGTGCGATCAATCTCGGTGACAAGACTCTTCCAACTGGTTTCATTAGTCAGTTTCTGGTTCTTGGAGCCCTGGATCCGGACGGAACAGTCAGGCTCCTCGAGCTTCCTGAAGGCGTATTACCCGGTTCATTGGTCGCCTGACCTCACTTGTGCTTCCAGCAGAATTCCCCGCCCCTGAATGATATGCCTCTGCACTTCTTATCACTCACGGGATCTACGTAGGTGCAGTAAGCTGTCTTCAATTCCGACCTCGTTCCCACTGACTTGTCATTAATTCTACGGAATTTCTTGTCCTTCTCCTTGACCGAGACGCTTCTCCTGATACTATCGAGCTCCCCTTTGTCGAACCAGAATGATCCGCAGTCACCACATCCGTCGAGAACCAGAGAACCAATCTTACCCCCCTCTTTCGGATTCTTATCCTTGGATGCCTCGTGTGCGACTGCTCCTATGACAAGCACCAGCGCGAATACCAGAAGTATCGGATGATCCACTGACATTCCCCCCAAATTTCCGAGGCCACCGCCCCCCTGTTGCTTGGGAAGCTCATAAAACACCCTTATCTCGACCATCTTCCCTTCGCACGTCGGGCAATCGAGGTCGCATGGCACCCCTTGTTCCAGTAGTGATTCGAGAGTTCCCACCTTGTCCGACTTGTCCTTGAGTATCGCTCCTATGTTCTTGGCGTTCAGTACTGAACCCTTGCATTTAGAGCACTCAAAATAACCCATTTCATTGACTATCTCGTAGGACAGCTGACCACATCCCCTCGGGCACTCAAGCTTCTCAAGATCGGCAATCTGCCTACGATGAGACCTGCAGAAAAGGAGCCCCGCCATGGCATTTCGCTCGCAAGGCATTCCATTCGTCTTCTTGCCCATGCATTGAGTGACTCCTGGGTCCTGATACTGGTGCTTCCAGCAGTAATTGGATTTGTACTTGACATTCATTCTACATTGAGGGGACCCGGGCTGATTTTCGTCTACTCCCCTGCATCGACCCATAACAAGGCTAGGCCATTGCACTGTCATTATCCTTCTTACGGCAGTTACACTATTGGACCGCTTGTCACCCGCTCAACCCATGCCTACCATAGTTAGAATGACGACAAGCGCGGGACCAATAGATATCGAACTCTTCACCGAAGACTGTCCAGAGACCACAGGAAACTTCCTCAAACTTGTGGATGATGGGTTCTATGACGGACTACATTTTCACAGGGTAATCAAAGATTTCATGATTCAAGGCGGATGCCCTCACTCGAGGGACCCATACAATGGGAGAGCTGGAACTGGAGGTCCGGGTTGGAAGATTCCTTGTGAGGCTTCAGCACTGGCAAAGAGCCACGACACTCCAGGACTCTTCTCTATGGCCAATGCTGGTCCCAACACCGGTGGCTCCCAGTTCTTCCTGACCACCGTCCCCACGCCATGGCTTGACGGTAATCATGCCGTATTTGGAAAGGTCATCAAAGGAATGGAAAATGTTCACAAAATCGAGAACTGCGATACTCAGCCAGGAGACAGGCCATACGATCCTCAGAAGATAATCAAGGTTGAGAGATTTTAATAAAACGCCTTACTAATAGTCTATCACAGAGTTTATTAATAAGTAATTAATGCCGAATATATGGCAAAGCACCGTGTAGGTGATCGTAGGATAATCAGCATTAGTATTCCAGAGGAAACCGCTAGGAAGCTAGACCGTAGAGTGGGCAAGGGCAAGACAAGAGGAAGGTCCGCTACAATTTCTAAGATGATTGAAGATGGACTATCGTCAAGAAATTCTCATCAAGAGGACATCGAAGTCTCAACCCATCAGAGATCTGCTAGGGCGAATCCAGATGAAAATAGGATCGAGATTGATACCATGGGAGAAGTAGTTGTGCCTGCAGATAGATACTATGGAGCTCAGACAGCCAGATCCCTTGAGAACTTCGATATCGGTGACGACATAATGCCAAGAGCAGTAATCAGAGCCTTTGGGATTCTAAAGAAAGCAGCAGCAGAAACCAACTCCCAACTAGGTCAGCTGGATGGCAACATCGCCTCTCTGATTTCCTCATCATGCGATGAGGTAATTTCAGGTAGTCTCGACGGACACTTCCCACTTAGGATTTGGCAGACAGGATCAGGAACTCAAACAAATATGAATGCAAATGAAGTCATCGCCAATAGGGCAATAGAGCTCGCAGGAGGAGAATTGGGTAGTAAGACCCCCGTCCACCCAAATGATCATGTGAACAGGGCGCAGTCTAGTAATGACACATTTCCAACGGCAATGCACATATCTTCAGCCGAGCAAATCACGAACCAACTACTGCCTTCAGTTCATCATCTAAGGGACTCTTTGGAGGCCAAAGCGCAGGAGTTTTCCTCTATTGTCAAGATTGGCAGGACACACCTCATGGATGCAGTGCCACTTACTCTCGGTCAAGAGTTCTCAGGATACGTGTACATGTTGGACGCTGATATTCGGAGGATAGAGTTCGCATTGGCTGATCTATTCGAACTAGCGTTAGGGGGGACCGCCGTCGGAACTGGATTGAATACCCATCCCGACTTTTCAGAAAAGGTCGCCACCAGTATTTCCCAACAAACTGACCTGCCATTCATCAGTGCAGAGAACAAGTTCTCTCAGTTAGCAGCCCATGATGCAATTGTCTCCGCATCGGGAGCACTAAACACCCTTGCGGTTTCATTAATGAAGATTGCAAACGACATCAGATGGCTCGGTTCTGGACCCAGATGCGGAATCGGTGAACTGTCCTTGCCTGCCAATGAACCAGGATCCAGTATTATGCCAGGAAAGGTAAATCCCACTCAGTCCGAGGCTATGACGATGGTATGCTGCCAAGTTATGGGCAACCATGCAGCCATATCCATCGGAGGTAGCCAAGGTAATTTCGAATTGAATGTATTCAAGCCGATGATGATTCATAACCTGCTCCATTCAATCAGAATCCTGTCAGACAGCTGTCGCTCGTTCACTTCCAAGTGTGTTAACGGATTGGTCGCTAATGAAGAGAAGATTTCCGAGCATTTGGAGAACTCTCTGATGTTGGTAACCGCACTTAATCCTCACATTGGATACGATAACGCCGCGAAGATTGCCAAGCACGCCCACCAGAATAGCCTAACACTCAGAGAGAGTGCCTTGAGACTGGGGTTGGTTACCGAAGAACAGTTCGATCACTGGGTTAAGCCAGAGTCAATGACAGGAAGTAGCTAGCTCTCATCACGAAAAAAATTATTTTGAATGGGCCAAAGGTGGGAGCAGCAGGGGGTTCTGCTTGGGGAAGCTTTCCCCCCTGCGTACTCCGCAGGGTCCGGTTCCTCATCTCCAAAGGAGATGATTTCCCGGGTAGACGACTCTGGAACCACTAGGGCTCCTTCGCCATTTTTCTGGACGTTTGGGTAGTATCCCCCCAGGGGATTGCTCCCCTGTCGCCCTCCTCGATTCACTCCATGGCTAGTATCACCATTTTGTTTCGTCGATCGGTACCGGTCCTCCACAGGTCTCCCTGCTCTCGTTCCCGGTGCGTTTCCCTAAGTTTCCTTCCCCTTCCTTGCGTCCGGTTATCTCCACTTCGTTCCCCGCACCCGTGCTCTAAGATTGCACCCATCTCTGGATGCTTTCCCTTCCTTCGTGTACCTTTGCAGTATGGTTTTCTGGTACGGTTTATGTTTTCCCCCCGAAGGGTTCGGTTCCGTTTTCCCCAGCTTTCCCCATTGCTTCTTTCCCTTCCTTGCGTCCGATCTTCCCACATTGGTTCTACTGCTGCCTATTCACCCACAGGTGATTTGGCTGTTCCCCGCGCTCTTTTCAGAGCACGGATCTACCGTTCCGACTTTGCGGATCAGTTGTTGTGGCCCGCGGGTTTGCCGAAGCGCGCCCACACCACTCCCCCGGAGCGGCAAAGTCAACAGGGCAAGCGGCGGCAAATAAACCTTTCGTTCAGTAACACGTTTACAGTGGAAATAGGGGTCAGCAAATGTTAATTTCCACTGTAAATTTTCATTCCCTCAGTCTTCTCAAACGCTCCATAAGGAGGTTTCTTTCCCCTTCTCGATGTCCTGGTCTCATGTCCTCATGTTCAAACCTATTCTCATATCTTTCTTCTACCAGGAAAACCCTTCCAGACTCGTCTCCAAAAACTATGGCCCCCTCCTTGAAATCACAAACCACAATTCTATCTGGGTGTTCGAAGACCTGTGAGTAAACCCCTCCTGGCGATATCGAAAAGAATCTTGACTTACCCTCCCAAGTCTGAACCCACAGATCAATACCATTCGGAGCAACCCCCAATGACAATACTTCGCTATCTAGATCAATTTCTTTCTCGCCCCATAGAATTCGGCCATTTCGATCGCCGCTCGCCCAACCGTCATCTATGCTGATGATCGAGGTAATCAATCCACTTACCTTTCCACATAAATCTCCTTCAGAATTACAAATACTACCGTCACTCAATCCGAATATTATCGTCTCAGGCCCATCGCAACCGATGGTAACAGGAGACACAACGTCAAGTGAATGATAATTCAGCATTCCATCCCTGCCTATTTTGATAAAGCCACAGGAAGGCCTTCCTATCCCAATCTCTATTCCATTGTTGACTCCCATATGCCACCCTTTCTCGGTGAATGACCATCTTTCAATCAGCTCGCCTTGGCTATTGAATTTCCAAAGTGTTGACTCAGTGTAGTCAGAGATATCAATTTCATAGACAGAGGATAATGCCCAAATGAAACCATCCCAGATTGTTACACTATCGCTGGAACCTTCCAGTTGCGAGCTCCACAAAACTTCACCCGTGCTCATCTTAACGGCCACCAAATTAGATGAGCAGGAGGCATAGAGCACTTCTTCTGAAACTGCTAAATCTGATATCGGCCCATCCAACTTCAGTCCCAGTATCTGCTCACCAGTCTCAATTGACCATGACTTAATCGCACCTTCTTTTGAACCTACAACGACTGTTCCCGACTCAAATAAAATGGAACTACAACAACTCCCAACGTCCCTGATGAATGATGAAGCGTCACTAAGTCTTCTGTCTCCCACAAATGCCCCATGGAGGAAGTGGATATCGTACTTCCGTATAATCGACAGTTCAAATCGAGTAAAGCAGCCTCACCTTATTATCAAGATACTCAACAAATGCCTCTGGCGAGGGAGGCGACCCTGTAGCTTCTTCGATGAGCTCAGCAGGCTTCAGAATACTCCCTCGCTTATGCACTTTCTTCCTCATCCAATCAAGTAGCGGGGAGAAGTCACCGCCCCTAATTTGAGCGTCATGCTCTGGCAAGTCTTCTCTAGCCGCAGATAATAGCTGAGCAGAATACAGATTCCCAAGGGTATATGTCGGGAAATACCCAATCGCCCCCATCGACCAATGAATATCTTGTAGTACTCCAGACGAGCTATCTGTGGGCCTTATTCCAAGATATTCCTCATACATATCGTCCCACTTGTCGGGAAGGTCATCAACTTCCAAATCGCCCGAGATTAGTAGCTTCTCAATCTCATACCTAATCATAATGTGGATATTGTAGGTGGCCTCATCTGCCTCAACACGAATCAGACTGGGCTCTACCAAATTAACCGCTCTCCAGAGGTCCTCTGCTTCAACACCTTGCATATTTTCTGGAAACTGCTCTTTCCAGAGTGGCAGCGACCACTGACAAAACTCTAGTGAACGACCGATTTGATTCTCCCAGAGCCTGCTCTGACTCTCATGAATTCCCAATCCATTGGCCTTCCCAGCGGGTTGAAAGTCAAGATCTCTCGGCCTTCCTTGCTCGTATGTACCATGGCCAGTCTCATGCATAGAGCCGTATAGTGAACCAAACGGATCAGTCTCGCTATATCTCGTGGTCCATCTAACATCATCCGGATTTGGACCTCCACAGAAAGGATGTGTCGAGGCATCCCTTCTACCTGCCTCGAAATCGAAACCAATCGACTCAGAAACGTTCTGACTAAGTCTTTCCTGACCCGGCTGCTCCCATGAATTTTCAGTGACCCATGAAATATCGGGCCTCTCTCCCCTTTCTGCAACAGATCTGATTAATGGGGCTACTTTGTTTCTCAGGCCTTCGAAAAGGGGGTCGAGACGAGACACCGTGAGCCCAGATTCATAGATATCAAGGAGAGCATCATATCGAAGATCTTCATATCCCAAGTAGTCTGCCTTCTTCCTCGCTAAATCAATTGATTTAGCCAGGTCATCTCTGAATATGGAGAAGTCATTATTCCTTCTAGCTTCAGTCCAAGATATGAGTGATTTCGAATTATGCTTAGCTAATTCAGAGACGAATTCAGTAGGTAGTCTTGTGGCCTTGTCGTAGGACTCTCTGGCAAGTCGTACATTGGCCGTTTGAATATCATCTAAGCTATCAAGGCCCTCAAGCTCATCAAGTAACTCTCCCATCCGAGGATCTGTCTTCCGAGTATGCCCCTCCTTGGATACCCAAGCCAAGTGTTCAGCTCTCAGAGTGGCGGCACGAGGGGGCATCAATACTTCTTGATCCCAGCCGAGAAGACTTCCCAGCTGACTGATCAAATCTATATCCTTCAACCTCTCTAGCAGCTCATCGTAGTTGTTCATCATGTCCGAGAGTGGGACCCCGCTCATAACTTAAGCCTTCATCAGGTCAAGATACTCCCAGAGTAGCTCCGAGAGCGACTCCGATTACGTATGATATCAGACTAACAGTACCTAATATGCCCACCATCTCCATGAATCTGGCGGAGAAGGAAACCCTCTCTACCACCGATGTGTAGAAATTGAAAACACCCACAATCACCAAACCGATAATGAATGTACCAATTAAAGCGACTACATGATTTTCCAAACCGAAATGCCCACTCCCTTCAGCATTAATTATTAGATAGGGAGAGATGAGAAGAATTACTGTTACCAAGTATGAAATCCAAGTAAAAAAGGCCGATTTTAATGCAGAGACTTCCCTTTTCTCGGCTCTCGAAGATAGATACTCTGAGGCACCCATGCTAAAAGCGGCCGCAATGCCAGTAACCAAGCCAGCCAGTGCTACCAAATTCAGATCTTTTAGGGCAAAAGTCAACCCTGCAAGGGCACCTGTCAACTCAATCAAAGCATCCGACATTCCCAGAACAATACTCCCCGAGTATCGTATCCTCTCTTCGTCTAACATGGAAATCATATTCTCTTCATGCACCTCTTCTTCCTCAGCTATATCATCCAAACCAAGATCGCGATACTCGGAAGCAATATTATTTTCTGTAGACTCCATCATCATAATTGAGAAAGTAAATCCAAAGATCCTAGCCAGAATTATCTGCTTCATTACTTGAAATCTATTCGGGGAAACTACACGTCCAGTCATCTCAGAAATGAAGACCTCATGCCTCTCTTCTTCCAGTGCTATTCCCTCTAAGATGGCCTTATTCACTGGGTCACTTTGCATCATTGCGAGCCTACGATACACCTCTGCCTCCGTAGCCTCCATCTTCTGCAACGCTAAGAGACGCTCCAATCTTATCTTGTCCACGACTACTCAATCTACCCAACCCTATTTAACTCATCCAATCGAACCGAATCTATGATGAGTTCGCGTATCTTCCAGAGGGACGTGCTCCCGCGAGTCGTGACCGTACTCTTGGTCCTAATACTGGTTAGCCCAACTCTATCCGGGTGCTTGGGGTCAGAGTCAGGAATAGATAATTCTGTCGAGACTACACATTGGTTACCACCTGTCGAGGAACGATCAGGGAAGGAATACAGAATTGATGACGTATTCAGTAGGGTCTCAAAAAATGGTACATATGACACAGGAGAGGTCCAGTCAATCTTCGTGCCCGTACCCTCGATTACGGCTTCAGACGGAGGGGCGGGACTCACGGGCGGGGCAGAAGTTCATCTCGGATTGTGGCTTCCAGAAAAGGAAGGATGCGATTTGACAATATCTGAAGTTCTTGAAGAATGCAAGGTCCCGGTCATTGCCGAGATAGGCCCGTACTATGATGATGGAGACGTTGATGCCCTCACTCCCGCAGATAGACTCGGAAGGTTCCTAATCGAGAATTATGTTCAACACGGGTACGGCGTAGCTCAGGTTTCAGTCTTTGGAACAGGGCAATCAAATCACTGCATGGACCTGATGGGCCATGATGAGCAAGCTGGCATTAAGGCGGCAGTAGACTGGTTAGGGACTCAATCATGGTCCAATGGAAAGGTAGGTGCAATAGGTAAATCATACGATGGAAGCACTCCTTGGAATGCGGCCGCATCAGGATCCGAATACCTAGCTACCATTGTCCCAATGTCTGGATTGATAGGTGTACATGATTTGATGTGGAGGAATGGCAGTATGGAAGCAAGAGGTGCGATAATGCACAATGGGGTATACGGCTCATTCGGCTTGGACGGGGATAATGGGGACATCGAGAACGCCTGTGAGGGATATGTCGAGGGATACTACGCAGGACCAGCCGCATACATGACGGGAGACAATCTAGCATGGACCGGATCTGATTATTGGGAGGAAAGGCATTTCCTGACTAATGCTCTAGAAATTTATAATGGTTCGATATATATCATACACGGCCTACAAGACTGGAATGTCGATCCCCATATGGCATTCCCTGCCCATCAAATGTCTATAGATGCAGGTTTCGACGTGAAGGGACTTTATGGCCAATGGGCACACGATTATCCAGACCGAGAAAGTGGGCACTCCTCACTGTCATCAGGAAGAGGGGCAGAGGCCTTTCCATATACCCTGAGGTGGGACTGGGCAGACGATATGTTGGAGTGGTTCGATTTCTATTTGCTAGACAAGGGGCCAAAACCAAGATTAGTTGCAGAGGTGCAGGACAATATGGGTGCTTGGAGAGTTGAGCAGACTTATCCTCCTCTTGAAGCGAATCCAATTGTCATAGGTATGAATGAATGTTCAATAGTTGGCGGTAGCGATACGATAACTACTACATCTAGTCTGATGATTGAATGCCCTGAATTCGAGTCTCTGACTAGAATAGTTGGAACACCCACCTTTCATGTAGAGGCCACTATTTCTCCATTTTCCACCAGTGGACACCTCTTCGTAGAGATGGTACAATCAAGCTCTGACATGCATTTAGGACACGCTGTAATGGATTTACGATTTCATCAAGGAGGGAATCAAGGAAGCCCTCTAGTCCCGGGACAGACAGTTCTGGCAAAGATGGAGTTCTTTGGAATGGATGTTGTAGTACCAGAGGGAGATGGAATTCGTCTGATAATCAGTCAAACGGGCGAGGATTATGTCCCTAGTCCGGTTTCAACATTTCCCGTTTCTCTCTCATTGGGCGACGAGAGCACTCTTTCCCTACCATCTCTTGACAGGGAATGCTCAGATCTATTTCTTCCTCCTATGCAACAGCCATATCCTCAGTGTTTGGAATAAACCGAATTCCAAACTCTTGATGCGGGAGGAGTCCTCGGAACCACCATGTCGGACGGCATCCCTCGTGTCAGTGTCCCCGTCATAGACAGGATAATTCTCCACTTGTGGGAACAGGACCATCAAGCCGATCATTATATTGTAACAAGTGAAGTAACAAGAACGGGAATTTCTGAGGTATGCGCAATGCATCCTCCAAATGTCTCCCGTGCAATGAGGGAGCTCATGTCCAGTGGCTTTGTCTCTGAGCATTCTCGAAGTGTCAGAGGCGAAGATCGTCGCCAAAAGACATGGCAATTAACCGAAGACGGAAGATTTGAAGCTAGGCAGAGGATTGCTAATCTAAGAACTACCACCGTTTTACTGAGGGGAAAGAACGGCAAGCTATTGGAGATTAGGGCAGACGAAGCCGCAAAAAAACTCGAGACAAATCTCTCACTGCTACAAGTATTGATGCACGCCCAACACGAGGGAGTACTCAATTTCGGAGATATTAGATTTGGTGCCATTGTATCGATGCCAGAGAGAAAAACAACCTCTCCAAATCTACTTTCCGGTGCCTATTCTACCTATCGAAACCTTCCACCTGTGACTAGAGAGATACATGGAAGATTGGTAGAGAAAGACATGCTCGACTCTTGGCTCTCATCCAAAACCCCATTATTAGCCATATCTGGAATCGCCGGCTGTGGAAAAACGACACTTACCTCACACTGGCTAAACCATACTATCTCAATAGCTCCCGAATATGGAGTAATGTACTATCCTTGCCAGCCTTGGGACACGCCTCTTGGGATTGCAACCAGCCTACTCCACAAGATAGGTGTCGGAGTAGATGAGGGGAAGCACGATCCATACAATATTCTCGAAGCTCTCCCCCTAAGGCCCGGTGTAGAAATTGATATCGATTCCTACAGGAGAAGGCTGACGGCTCATTTACTGGATGAATCCGGTTTAGATACTAAGCAAGAAACCGAACTTCTGGTTGTTCTAGACGATGTTCACAATATAGGACCGATAGGGAACAACCTCTTTGGCGCCCTATTACAGGTAGCTGAGATCGCTCCATTAAGACTAATACTAATCTCAAGAAATAGACTGTCATTCTATGACACTAGGGATGTTCATACAAGAGAGAGGGTGAGAGAACTACACCTGTCTGGACTTTCCATTGAGGAAGTTAATACTTGGATAGCTTCAATGAATCTTCCCAATAAAACAGAGGTGGAAAAGATCCATAGTATCACAGGTGGACATCCATTGGCAGTAGAGCTATTGGAACTTTATGGAAAGACCGTACACGAGGATTGGACTCGTTTTCTTGATCAGGAGATTCTAGATGTCCTCCCTCCGGATAGTAGGGAGATTCTCTCTATTCTATCGGTTTCTGATAGGCCGGTTCCATGGGAAATTATAGCTAAGGCAGCAGAACATGACGGACCCCCTCCAATCGAGCTCATAGAAAGAGGCCTTATGTTGGAACTAGAAGATGGAATGTGGTTACACGAAGCTATCAGGGCCAGACTACTTAGGGATGTAGGAAATCCTCTAGAGGATAGATCAATCAAACTGAGAAAAGCCTTCGAATCTTAGGACATATGTCGATTCAGCCAAGAGTCCATACCTGGCTTCGGCATAGCACCAGTCATTCTATCAACGACTTCTCCATCCTTGAATAGTATCAGTGCTGGAATTCCTCTAACTCCGAATCTTCCTGGACTTAGTGGATTAACATCAGTATTCACCTTGGCAATCGTAATCTCTCTCTCAGTCGCTATCTGACTCAATACCGGAGCAATCATTTTGCATGGACCGCACCAAGGAGCCCAGAAATCAACTAGGACCCAACCCCCGCTCTTTGTTACTACATCAAAGTCTGAATCACTAGCATCAATCACTTGCCCCATGGGTCCACCTAAGCACCTGAGAGGGGGGCACCGTATCAACCTGTGTCTTACTATTGATATCCAAGGGATTGAGAACCCCCTCCTCTTCGCCTAGTCCAGAGCGTACATGGATGTTACTCCCAGCATACTGACTGCGGACTTCTGTAAATTGGGTGAAACCCTAGATGAGGCCATTGACGCTGGCATAAATTGGATTCACATGGATGTGATGGACGGAAACTGGGTTATCAACAAGACAATCACATTCGGACCAGCAATTATTCGTTCAGTTAGAGAAAGGTTAGGAGATGAAGTGTTCATAGATTGCCATCTTATGATTAACAATGCTGAAGAAACATGGGCCCAATATGTGGACGCAGGGGTGGACATGGTTATTGCTCATATTGAAGCGGTTCAAGACTTTCCAAACCTTATCAGAGAGATCCAGTCAACAGGAACACAAATAGGATGCGTCCTAAATCCAGATACAGAAATCGACGAAGTTATTCCTCTATTACCAGATTTAGATCTAGTGTTAGTGATGTCTGTTGTCCCAGGCAAGGGTGGACAGTCGTTCATGCCTGAGGTTGAGCATAAGGTCAGAGCTTTCAGAGAGGCAATAGATAGCCAAGAGATTTCAGGGGGCAAAACCCCAATCCTAATGATTGATGGAGGCATCAAGCATCATAATGCATCTATGGTTTCCGAATGGGGAATAGACATCGCGGTTGTAGGCAGCGGACTGATTAATGATGAAGGTACAATTTCTCAAAATCTTCTCAGAATAAACAAGGCATTAGAGAGTGAGTAATCAACGCATTGAAATCATACCCCTCTATCCAGTAGCATGGTTTCCGAGGAATGGGTCTCATTGGAAGTACTGAAAGTCTACCCAACCGCTTCAGTAGAAGCTACCGATTTACATGGTTCAGGAGACCATTTTCATGTTAGAATAATATCCAAGGATTTCGAGGGTGTGAGGCCACTCCAAAGGCAGATGCCAGTTTTGAAGCATTTTAAGAAGTATATAGAGGATAATTCAGTACACGCTCTTGATTTGAAGTGCATGACTCCCGAACAATCCTCAGCAATGGGAAATACAACGTTTGACCCCCATTCTGGAAAGCAAGAGTTCTTTGGTATCCACGTAAGGCGACCTAACAAGAAGTGATATTATGAGCGGATTTAATTGGACACCGAGCGAATTGCAAGAGATAGTCGATGGCAACGATTTAGTGATTTTTATGAAAGGAACTCCTGAACAGCCACAGTGTGGCTTCTCCAGTCGTGGAGCCCAGATTGTCAGTGCCTTCGCCAGGGAAGTAGGACTCGAACAATTCGCTTGCGTGAACGTTCTGTCTGATTCCAGGGCTAGAACCGCTCTCAAAGAATGGTCCGATTTCCCTACAATTCCACAAGTCTTCGTTCATGGTGAGCTGATTGGTGGTAGTGACATAGTCCTCGAGATGTTCCAAGACGGTAGCCTTCTAGAGATGTACGAAGCCGGCCGAGCGTGAGCGCCGGCACTCCGTTGACCGAAGATCGCCGTACGATGCTCATTGCATTAGCAGGCGCAGGGGCTATTTCTTTCGCCCCACTTCTGTACAAACTATCTGAAACTAACCCCGCGACGGGCGCATTCTTCCGAATGGCTTATGCCGTCCCATTACTCTTCTTGATTGTGTTTTTATCCAAAAAACAGGAGACTCGTGATACTCGATCGAGGAGACTCACTTTCTTGGCCGGGTTAATAATAGCGTTTGATTTCCTGGCATATCATAGCGCTATAGATTACGTGGGGACAGGAATCGCCACCCTAGTAGGGAACTCCCAGGTCATCATTGTTACACTAGTAAGCTGGAAGCTCCTAGGGGAACGACCAAATCGATCTATTCTTCTTTCTTTACCTGTTGTTGTAGTTGGTCTCGCACTTATCTCAGGAATATGGGATGGAGAGCCCTATGGAGAGGATCCAACGAGAGGGGTAATAGCTGCTGTGTTCGCGGCGTTTTTCTACTCATCATTTCTGATTGTCTATAGGTATTCTAACAAACAGATGGCTCCAGCCGCTAATGCCCAGCTGGATGCCACTCTAGGTGCAACCATCGGACTTCTATTCCTAGGATTGATTCCACTGGAATCGATAGGCGTCCAACAAATAAACTTCGAGATAACATGGCCAAGCCATGCATGGCTCCTATTACTGGCCTTTTCCTGCCAAGTTGCAGGATGGATAGCAATCACATATGCACTTCCGAGACTTCCTGGAGCGCACACTTCTTTCGCAGTACTTATCCAACCAGTTTTAACTATAATTTGGGGTATTTTCCTTCTTGACGAAACCCCCTCCACACAGCAGTCGGCAGGAATGGTTCTAATCTTCATCGCTATTATTGCAGTCACAATGTTTGGAGATGCTAAGGCAAAGCCTGAATCTGTTTAGGTGTACAGGGCGAGAGATAATTGCGAAGGGATGGGATGCACTCAGCGAGAACCAATCGGCCCCGTACATGTAACACTGAGGGTAGGGGATAGATAATCGTTGTCAGTAATAGTTGCAAAAAGTATCGATTCAGGCATTTTTCATCAGATTAAGATACAGAAAGAACCTCAGGGCCACCTTCAGTGACGTAAACAGTGTGTTCAAACTGACCAACATTACCTCTATCCTGATCACGTAATGCAGAATAGACTTCCAAGAATCTAATCGAGGTCAACTTCTTCACCAACTGCCCCCATTTTCTTTTGAGAGACTCTTCGTCCTCTTCAGGGAAAGGCTTCTCCAAGAGAGGAAAAGCCCATCTTTCTGCAAATGGAAGGGTGCTATATCTCTCTTCAATGTAGTGTGCCAGCCTCGCACCTAGAGGCTTAAGCTTCTTCTTCGCCAGTGCCTTTCTAATATTGACATTCCCGGTTACTCTGAGTATATTCGACGAATTGTGCGGATTTACATTCTCTACTAAACCACTCTTCCCGGTAGTATTGAACGGCTCAACCGCGTATACTCCACCTTTCTCTACTGAGCCTTTGAAACTTGGATTATTGGCCCCACAAGCATACATGGGAATCGAAACTCCATCATGCAGACTCCATCTCTCCATTTTATGCCCGCATAAATTAGAAATTGGCAAGAATCCAGCATCCTTAGCCACCTGTTCTGCAGCAGCTCCCACGACATGCCAAGAAGTACCCGGATGCATCTTCTCTATGGCGGCGTCTCGAGCATCTTTAGCAGCTTTGATTTGATCAGTATGATTTCCCCCATTTCCAACTTCCAGCGTCATCGCATTGTCTCCGAGAGCTCCTTTGATGTGAACGCCGATATCTAGCTTGACCAAATCTCCCTTCTCAAACACCATCTCTCTTTCCCATCCCTCTGGAGGGCTCAGTTGGGTATTGGTAGTATAATGGGCGGCCATATCATTAACAGAGATAGTTACGGGGAATGCAGCTTGACCTCCGTGTCTACGAATAAACCTCTCCGCAGAGTCAATAACATCATTCCAGCCCTTGCCTGCAACAATCTCTCCTTTGATTCCCTCCAAGGTTCTTCGAGCGACGTGACCAGCATCTTTCCACTGCTTCAAATCTGACTCTTCAACCAATCAAAAACCTCCGATTTTTTCACCAAACCTTCTCTCAGCACCTTGGTTCCTGTAGTATCGGGTGAGTGAGTGGAGGATTGCCACGATATCAAGGTACTGGGTACTCCACCTCCGCAGAGTCCGCTAACGAACGGTATGTGTGACCCATCAGTCGAAAGAGAGCGTGCAGCCATGGCCGGGTCATCCTCGGGCGGACTCCCAGAAATATTTGCACTCGTAGCTGTGATTGGACCCACTTCCTCGACCAGTCTTACTGCGGTATCATGAGATACCACTCTTAATGCCACTCTCTCTCCTCCAAGCCTTTCATCTAGTGCGGACCTAGAATCAAGAATCACAGTAATTGAACCAGTCGGAAAATGATCCAACATTGACACAACGCTGTATGGAACATGTGCGATCCTCTTTGCCTGCTCAAGATTTGCCACTGCGAGACTTACTGGCTGACTGTCCTCTCTATTTTTCAATGAATATAGTAAATCTAGTGCCTCACTAGTTGGCAAGCATCCCAAAGCAGGCTGTGTGGATGTCGGATAAACAACACACATCCCTCTTCTCAAACTAGATACTGCATCCTTCATGGTATCTACCTGATGTGTCGCCTATTAGCAGGAGGCAGGGAGTCTGCCTGTGCAACAATCGATCCAACACTTAGATCGATATTTGTCTGATGCGTGTGTCTTTGGAAAATCCTGGCCACCTCATATGACCCTACAATCAAATTTACAACAGGAATTAGGTATACTAACTTCCTGAAAGCCCTACGGTCCCACATCTCACTGGTCATTTCGCTTCCATCGTCAACCAATACAGCTAGCCCCATTGATCTCTGACCAAGAGATCTAGAAAATCTGATTCCCGTTAGTCTCCAGTAAAGCCAGTGTGATGCCAGCAATATGAAAGTATACGCCAGAGAATGATGTGTGGAGTCTTCCCATGTCTTGAGATTCCACACATTCATCAGTTGGAACCTAGTGACAAGCATCAAAACAGTAGTAACAATAACGACATCTATCGCGAAAGCAGTACCTCTTCTCGTAGCAGAAGCTAGAATCGTACCTTCAGGTATTTTCCAATGGTCAGTGTTCTGTTCTGCCACAATAACTCTAGCTAATGAACCTCCAGAAGGTGAAAGTGAAATCGGTGAATCATGGTCGGCCATAGCACTCCCTCAAGCCATTCCGATGATGTGCCACGCCTCAAGGTTGTGTTTCCTAGCATGTTCAATCCATGAGGCCCAATTCTCATCATGCCTCAGAGTAGCGGGGTCCCCAATGACCACCAAACCCCTCTTAGCCCTAGTTAGGGCCACATTCAATCTCCTTGGATCGGACAGGAACCCAACATTTCCCTCAGAGTTAGATCTCACACACGAGAAAATTATGATTTCCTTCTCCCTACCTTGATAACCATCCACAGTCTTCACTTCCAAATCAGTTAGGGCCTCTGGAAGTATATCTCGAATAGCCCTAACTTGAGCCGCATAAGGAGTTATTACTCCAATTTGGTCTTGCCCTATCTCTCCAGCATTTACTAGGTCCTCCACGAGTTTTGCCACCCAAGAAGCTTCAGTCTTATTCTCCTTCGACGCCCCATCAGGTCCAGCTTCTTCTCCTCCTTCAATCGGCAAGAAGGCAATCGGTCTTTCCCAATCAGGCCACAGAATCCCAGCAGGGGCTTTCCTATCGGACTCTCTCACCCCATCTTCCAATTTCCCCTCATAAAACATCTCGTTAGGGAATTCCGATATCCCCGGGTGCATCCTGTATTGTTTTGTCAACAAGAAGGGGGTAATGCCCATATCCATGATTCTCTCGAACAGTGACTTATTCAATCCCCCATCTTCAGCTCTTCTGGATATAACTGTGGGAGATAATTGCTTGTGATCCCCGACGAGAACAATCTGTCTGGCGCCTCTGACAATTGGTACCAAAGTGGACGGTTCAGTAGCTTGAGTAGCTTCATCAATCAAAACCTGACTAAACCTCCTTCCATCCAAAAGCTCATGCCCGGAACCTATGCAAGTACAGCAGAGGACTTGTGCCCTATCCAAGATATCGTCTCTCATCTGGCTCTCTATCCTCCTCACTTCCTTCCACCCCCTGCCTAAATCTCTGTGAGCAAGCCCTTTCTCCTTCCCTCCTCTCATTCCCTTGATTTTACGACCCAGCTTCTCATTGAGCTCTAGATGATCTATGAGATCCTTCCTAAGTGGATGCTTTTCCATCAGAGCATCCATAGTAGCTTCCCTCAAGCCCTCTCTTACTTTCACTGGCTGTCCGAGCCTCACGGCTCTCACTCCTAGCTGGAGTAATCCTTCCAACAAATTGTCTACAGCGACATTTGAATCTGCCACCGCTAGGATAGTACCCAAATCTTGCTGTGACCACGCCTCAATAATTCGTACTGCAGTGTGTGTTTTCCCCGTTCCAGGAGGGCCCTGTATCAGAGTCAGCCTCTGTTGTATAGCCGCGAGGGCGGCTTCCCGTTGTGGCTTATTCAACGAGCTATCCAATACAAAGCTCCTTCCTCTTGCCCCCCCGAGTTGGGGAGGTAGCGAAGAAGTGCCAGAAGGGTCATGTACAGATCCTAGAATTAGCTCCCTAAGAGGAACCCCCCCTTCTTCTTGGAAGATTGAATTCAGAGAATCTCTCATTCTGTCATAAGCTATCCTATTGGCACCTCTGTCCATTCTCCATGTATCCTTCCTGAGATCAGAAGGAGTCTCTTTGAGTACAACTCTAATCGAGTCTCTTCGACGATCACTAACTATGGCCTCGATAGGCTTCTCTGAAAGAGGATCCCCGCGACTCAGCATGACAATATCTCCCTGTCTAAATCTATGTTGCCCAAGATCAGACCTACTCTTACGCCTTAGTTTGACAATTCGCTGATCGAAAAGCCAGCCATCGGGCTTCGCAATCAAGTCGAAAAGAGCTAACCCGTTTGAGACAAGCCTCTCCCTAGGCCAGTCACGGAGCCTCTTTTCAGTAGCGTACAGCTCATCATCAAGCTCCCAACGTATCAATTTCTGATAGAGCTCATGATGATCCTGGCTCCTTTTGAACCGACCACGACGATCTTCAGAATCTCCTTCCACATGCCTCCGTAGTACGGGCGCTTCATCACTATTGCCAGAGAATAATGACAAATTCCCGCCGAGCATTATTGCTCATATCCCCGTGAGGATTATACGATGAGTTTCTGGGAATGTACAATAGGGGGGGGATGCGTTAGTGTTTGATAGATTCAAATTCAATAGAAAGTCAGTCGACAATACCATCGAATGTCCCCTATGTCAAGAGAAGAATCCTGAGGATTCAGAGATTTGTTCCAGATGCTCTTATCAGCTGAAAATGGCATCTCATCAGCAAGCAAATAATGTCGATAAGGAAGAAGCTACAGAACTTTTTGACGAGCTACTCTCAGATTTTGAGGAGGACGAAGAAGAGGACATAGTAGACTGGTCCAGAACCACATTCACAATGGACGACGTAACAATAGATGTCAAACAGTATGGTAGCGATGATTCAGTAGTTACCAAGCAGAAACCCAGCTTCGCGTTTACTGTTGATACACCCGAACCAGTTGAAGAGAAGGAATACGAGGATTACGAACTAACTCCTGATGACGCTCCTGAATTTGTTACAAAGTTCGAAATGCCGGAAGCTGAAGAAGAGGGACTAGAAGAGATACCCCTACAACAAGTGGACTTGATCAAGCCAACTTCGGAATCTTCCGAAGATGTAGAAATAGTCTCTGCCGAAGAAATACCGGAACCCGTAGAAGTTGAGGAAGAAGAAACTCCACCCAAGCCCTCTCAAGACATTGTTGTCGATGAGGACACATCTGAGAATCTGGAGGTACTTCCTAGTCCTCCGACAGATCTCCCTCCTCCCAGAGAAGTGAAGATCGATCCACCCATAGTTGACGATGACCAAGAGCCTATGCCCATACCTCCTCCTCCCGATTTGTCAATGATTGACTCTAGGCCTGTTGCCGACTCTAAGATAGAGAATATTTGGCCATGGGCCCAACAAGAAGAGTGGTCTGGAAGGGACGTGGCCCAGAAGGTGAAGTCTGCTATGGAAGCCGCGAAATCCAAAAATATCGCCCAAGCGACAGTCATACTGGATGAGGTCGGCCCACATTTAGGCGACAGAACGAAGCTAGTCTATCCAATTGGTGCGCTATTACAGAGAATGGGTAGGGCCCAAGCAGTAGACAAATTGTTAGAAGCGGCACTCAGAGTTTACCCTGAAGACGATGCAGTTTCTAGTGCCAAAGCAAAATTGAGGCCATGACTCATCTCCGCAGAGATGATGCGATAGGCCCTTTTCCGATATGTTATGAGGCGCGCGACTAGCTCTATTAGAGTGGGCGAAGAACTCGTTCTCAGACCAGC
>Ga0209036_1000340_pt1 | contig 19828 bp, 18 predicted proteins | sample MarorgKNORR_S2LV_3_FD_188222 | JGI IMG/M metagenome (GOLD analysis project Ga0209036, IMG submission 188222) | Marine microbial communities from the Southern Atlantic Ocean, analyzing organic carbon cycling - DCM_A/KNORR_S2/LV (SPAdes) (version 2) | ecosystem: Environmental > Aquatic > Marine >... | reverse complement strand
CATGCTAAAAAGCATGACGACCACGATGATCATGATAAGCATGGTAAAAAACATGACGATCACGACCATGATAAACATGCTAAAAAGCATGACGATCACGATGATCATCAAAGTAAAGACGATGTTCACATCTGGTTAAGCCCAGATAATGCAATCAAAATCGTTAAAAAAGTGAATGAAGAATTAAGTTTGCTTTTCCCAGACAATGCTAGTCAATATAAAGAAAATTCAAATAATATTATTAATAAAATAAGTGATTTAAAAAGTGAGTTAACAAAAGATCTAGCTCCAATTAAAGACAAACCTTATGTGGTTTTTCATGATGCGTATCAATATTTTGAAAAAGCATTTGGGCTAAATGCCGTTGGCTCTGTTGCACTAGAAGGTGATATTGCATCATCACCAAAACAGATATCTTTTATTAAAGATAAAATAAAAAAATTAAATGCCTCATGTGTATTTCAAGAGCCACAATTTGACAGTAAATTAGTAAAAATAGTTGTTGAAGGAACGAATGCGCAAATTGGAACTCTAGATCCATTAGGCGTAAACATTTCTGGAAAAGAAAATTTTTATATACAATTACTAAAAAATATGGCTAAAAGTTTAAAGGAATGTTTAGGATAAATGAGTTATGTTAATCTGTGAAAATCTTTCATTTTCAATTGATGGTCACAAATTATTCTCAAACATAGATTTTAAAATAAAAAAAGAAAAGGACCTGTTAATTACAGGTCCTTCTGGTATAGGAAAGACAACATTATTAAGTGTTTTATGTGGTCTTCAAATACCTACTGAAGGAAGCATTCGTTATAATGATATTTCCCTTTATAGTTTATCTGAAAACAAAATTGACGAATTTAGAGGAAAACATCTCGGAATAGTTTTTCAAAGTTTTAATTTAATTAATGCGTTTACAATTAAGCAAAATCTACAAATTGCAAATACTGCGGAAGGTTCCAAAGATACTGATCATCTTTACGACCTCCTTGAAAGAGTGGGATTAGCTGATAAATCTCATATCAAGGTTTCAAATTTAAGTATTGGTGAAAAACAAAGGGTTGCGGTAGCACGTGCATTTATAGGGCAACCGAAATGGATATTTTGTGATGAGCCTACATCATCATTGGATGATAAGAATACAGATATTATTACAAACCTAATCAAAGAAGAAAGCTTAAGACACAAAGCCTCATTAATTTTAATAACTCACGACAAACGTGTTCAATCAATTCTTAATTTCAACGAAATTTTGAGATTAGGAGAAGTATTATAAATATATTCTTAATTTCATTTTTGTATTTAAAATCTAAGCCATTAAATTTCATGATGAGTATACTTTTAATGATATTAGGTGTCACAATAATTACATTGTCAGTTTTAGTTAATCAAATTACTAAGAATACTTTTACCAAAAATAATCCTAATTTGGATGTAGTAGTAGGTGCCAAGGGAAGCCCTCTTCAATTAGTTTTGTCATCTATTCATCACATTGATATTCCAACGGGAAATATAAGTTACAAAAATGCTAAAAAAATTATGAAACATCCTGCTATTAAATTTGGAGTTCCAATTTCGTTAGGTGATAATTTCCAAAATTACAGGATAGTGGGTACTGATAAGAAATTCTTAAAACTATATGATGCAGAATTAGAAATAGGTTCTATTTGGGAAAAGCCTATGCAATCCGTAATTGGTTCCAATGTAGCTAATTTCACTAAATTAAAAATTGACAAATTTTTTGTGGGATCTCATGGTTTAATAGATACAGGCGACATTCATTCTGAACAACCTTATAAAGTAGTTGGTATCTTAAAAAAGACAGGTACTATATTAGATAATTTAATTATCACCAGCTTGGATAGTGTATGGAATTTACATTCAAATCAAAATGACATTTTGAAAAACACTGATAGCTTAGAAGTAACAGCATTATTATTAAAATATAAAAATAAAACTTCCGTCTTTTCTTTTCCGAGACTAATTAACAAAAACACAAGTATGCAGGCAGCTAGTCCTAATCTTGAAATTTCTAAATTATTTAAGTTAACTGGCGAAGCCCATAAAATTATTAATTATTTAAGTATTATAATTGTATCTTTATCATTTGCAGGGATTTTATTCACATTATTAAATAACATAAACGAAAGAAAATATGACCTGGCAATATTAAGAACACTTGGTTTTACTAGGAAACGAATTTTTTCTATAATTTTAATTGAGGGAATGACTATTTCAATTTTAGGAAGTTTTATTGGGTTGATCTTAGGAGGTATAGTCTACAAGTGCATTGAATTTTTTTCATTACTTGGAAGAAATATAGTTACAGGACAGCTTGATTTTATTTATGAAATATTAACGATATGGTTTGTTATTCTGATTATTTCTTTTCTTACTTGTCTTATACCCGGCATCAAAGTATATAAACAAAATATTAGAAACACCTTGTTAAATAGTTAATTATTTATTTTTATAGACGTAAAGTCAGATATGAAAAGATTAAAATATGAATAAAAAATTTGTAATTATAATCATATGTTCTTTATTTACATTTAAGGTATTTGGTTATGAAAAATTTAACCTTAATGATATTGATCCATCTGAGAATATTATAGTTGAAGATTTATATGAACCACTCGAAGTAACGGGTGATGCCATACCCTGGCAATTATTTAAAAAAACCAAAGAGATTGAAGACTGTACAATTGATAAAGATGGTTTTGACTATTGTCTTATAAAACCAGTTTATGATGATAATGTTAAAAAATATAATGGTAAAACAGTTACAATAATGGGCTTTATGTTTCCTCTTGAGCAATCAGAAAAACAAAAAAAATTTTTAATTGGACCATATCCTTTAAGTTGTCCATTTCACTACCACGTTGGACCATCGCAAGTTATCGAAATCAGTTCAGAAAAGGCTATTGACTTTTCCTTTGATCCTATAACAATAAAAGGTAGGCTTGAGGTAAAATATAATAAAGAAACTGGTACTTTCTATTATCTAAAAATTCTCAAATCATAATTTAAAGAGTTTCAGAAACACCCCAAACATTTGTAACCTGACTTGACAAAACTCCGCCATTACCATGAGCTACTGACAATTTTGCATTGTCAATCCATCCTCCACCCGATCTTTCACCTACATTGTCACCTGCGGAATTCCTTAATTGACGAATAGCTTCTAAAGTTACAAAGAGACCATACATTCCTGGATGTACACAGGACAACCCTCCTCCATTAGTATTAACTTTTAAGGATCCAGATGGCCCAATATTGTTGTTTTTAACCAATTCAATAGCTTCACCTTTTTTACAGAAACCTAAATCTTCAAGAAATAACAATGTATTTATGGTGAAGGCGTCATATAATTGTATTGTATCCATGTCAGTGGCTTTATAACTAGACATCTTAAATGCCCTTTGGCTACTATCTATTGCCGATGTTCTAACTAAATCTGGCATTTCAGAAACCATTCGGTGATGGTGTTCCATTGCTGCTCCAAGCAAATAAATAGGAGTATTTTTAGTATCTTTAGCTCTATCAGACCTTGTCATTATGACCGCAGCTCCTCCGTCAGTGACTAGGCAACAATCTAGTTTACCCAAGGGATCTACAATTGGTCTTGCTGAAAGAACATCATCAACAGTCAAGGGTCCCTTATCATAAGTGTAAGCTCTTGGATTAAGTAAGGCCCAGTCTCTTGCAGATACTGCTACATTTGCTAAATCTTCGCGAGACGCTCCAAATTCGTGCATATATCTTTTTGCAGCTAAAGCATATGCAGTAACTGGCATTCTAGGTTCATATTGTGCTTCATATGGCATTGCTTCTGAAATAGTTTTAAATCCTCCAATACTTTTTTGATTAGAGCCATATGCAACCACTGCTACATTTATCAATCCCGCATCTAAAGCCAAAGCAGCTGTCAAAATATGAGATAAAAAGCTTGATCCACCAATCTGAGAACCATCAGCAAATTTCGGTTTTAAACCAAGATATTCAGATAAAGACATGGCCGCCATGGAATGAAAGGCTGTTGCAGCAAAAACTCCATCAACTTCATTTAATTTTATTCCTGCATCATCTAAAGCGTCATGAACAGAGTTTGCCATTATCTCCATAGCGCTCCAACCTGATGCCATTCCACAACCACTTTCTGCTAGGCCAACGACAGCAGTTTTACCTCTTAAATTATTAATATCATTTTGGTTCATTATAATTATCCTTGTAAAATATCAAAAATTACTGCTGGTTCCCCATTAAGAATTGAAATTCTAGCTTTTACTTTTTGACCTATTTGAACTTTATCTGGCTCTGTGCCTTCAACCCTTGCCATCATTCTTGGGCCTTCATCTAAAGTAATTAAAGACAAATTAAAATCACCACCCTTTTCTGGTAACCTCCTATTGCAAGTGGTGCTATGAACAGTTCCTATTCCAGATGCTTCTACCCACTCTAAATCCCTTTCACCAGTTCCTGGAAAAGCAACTCGGGGATGAAAGAAAAATTTATCTAAACTTTTACACCTTTGGATCATAAACTTTCCTTCAGACAAATAATTTTTAAATTGTTGTTCTGGGCCAACTAATCCTTTTAAGTTTTCTGGCATTTTTCTTCCTTTTTTAAGTTCTATTTAGTTACAATCAATGCATCAAGCGCAATAACACTATTCTCACTGACTAAAATTGGGTTCATTTCAACTTGATCAATCCGATCAAAATTAGCTGCAATTAAATTAGATAAGTTAACAATCGCAGTTATTAAAGACTTTATATCAACAGAAGGTTGACCCCTAGTACCAAAAAAAACATCTTTACTTTTTAAAGACAAAATCATTTTTTCAGCTTTCTCAAAAGATACTGGAGCTTCAGCAAAAGAAATATCTTTCATTACCTCCGTATATATTCCACCAAGACCAAACATAACTATTGGTCCAAATACTGGGTCAATTTTAGCACCTAAAATGCATTCAATTCCTCCTTTTATCATTGGTGAAATCATGACCCCGTCAATTATAGCCTTAGGAGCTTTTTCATTAACATTTTTATGAATTTTTTTGAAAGCTTCTCTAGCCTGATCAATATTTTTAATTTCTAAAATTACACCACCAACTTCTGTTTTATGTTGAATATCTGATGACAAAATCTTCATTACATATTTGGTATCATCATTTTTAAAAAGGGAGGATAAATCATCTAAGTTTTTAATCTGCAAAGATTTTACAACTGGTAAATTAGCAGCCCTTAAAATTTCACTACAGTCGATTTCGTTTAATTTCTTTTTAGGTATTTTTATGACATAATCATTTTTTTTAAAATCTTGTTTAGCCTCATTTAGATTAAATTTTTCTCCAAAAAACATCAATGCAGACATTGCTATAATAGCTCTTGTAGGATCTTCAATACATGGAAACCCTTCTTTTTCATACATTTTAACGTATTCTTCAGGCGCAACCATACAATTTATAAACAATTTATCTTCGTACCCTTTCATAGCCTGTTTAAGAGATGATAAAAGGGGTTTTGATAAAACAGGAGAGCCTGCAACAGATGTCCAAAAACCTATTAATGCATCATAACCACCTTTTGAGAGCATTAAGTCAGTAAACTTGGGTATCAACGATAAATCATTAAAAAATTGAGCTGTCACATCTACAGGGTTCATCGGTGATGCAAAAGGTACAAGTTGTTTTAATTCATCTTGAGCATCCTCTGGCATGGGACCAACTATTAGACCTTCATCGGATGCAGCATCTGCCATCAATACACCGCCTCCTCCTGATATAGTAACTATACCTAAATTTTTTCCCGCAGGAAATATCCTTGGTTTAGTTGCATAAGCTACATCTAACATTTCTTCTGTGCTTCTTACTCTATAGGCACCATGAGCTTTTAACACTTCATCGTAAATAACGTCTTCACCTGCCAAAGAAGCTGTGTGAGAGTTAGCTGCTGCAGCGCCAACTTCTGATCTACCTACTTTCATAAAAATTACTGGCTTTTTTTCAGATCTTGCAGTGTCTAAAGCTTTAGTAAATTGCTCTCCATCTTTTACACTTTCAGCGTATGCCATAATTGAATGAACATCTGGATCCTCAGCCATTAATTGGATTGTTTCTCCTACTGACAAGTCAACTTCGTTTCCAGTTGTCATCCAATATCTTATTCCTAAACCTCTTTGATGAGCTACCATATATATATGGCTTCCATAAGCGCCTGATTGGCTGGCAATTGATATTCCGCCTGGCTTTGGAGTAGCCCTGTCTATGGTTGATGTAAATGTTGGATAAAAATTAGTAGCTGAGTTAAAAAGTCCAAGGCAATTTGGGCCTATTATTCTTAAACCACTATCTTTACTAATTTTTTTAATTTGGTTTTGATAGATTTGTCCTTGACCACCTATTTCGGAAAACCCTGAAGAAAAAATTAATGCTGTTTTTGCCTTTTTTTCTACAGCCTGTTCAAGAACTGATACAACTATTTGAGAAGGAACTGCGACTAAAATAAAATCTAAATCTTCTTTCACATCTAATAAAGAAGAGTAAGCTTTAATACCTTGAACACTGTCTCTATTTGGGTTAATTGGAAAAATCCCTCCTGAAAACTTTTGTTCAATCATATGGGCTAATGGACGTCCTCCAATCCTAGCTTTATTATCTGAAGCTCCAACAATAGCAATCGATTTAGGTGACATAATTTCTTGTAGAGTAGTCATGTTTAGCCTTTAATTAATAGACAAGTTTTAAACAGTCTATAATCTACATTAAATAATAAACTTGTTAAATGAAATATTAAATATAATTAGTCAGATTGTTCAAAGATATAATGCCTAGAATTGTTTTTTTAAGTTGCTTTATACAGATGTTTTCTATGACTGGATTTGCTGTATGGCCTATCTATTTATTAGACCTTCAAACCTTATGGAATTTGTCAAATAGTGAAGCTGGTTGGATAAGTGGATCATTCTATATTGGATATGTTATTGCAACTCCATTTTTAGTGAGCATGACTGACACTTTTGATGCAAGAAAACTATATTGCTTTTCTTCTTTACTTGGTTGCTTAGGTTTATTATTATTTTCTTTCTTTGCTAGCAACGTTATTAATGCTTCAATCTATTGGGGTCTTGTTGGTGCAGGTCTTGCTGGCACTTATATGCCTGGGCTACAAATACTTAATTCAAGACTTAACAAAATTTCTAGAGAGAAATATGTTGCAGTTTATACTTCTTTTTTTGGATTGGGTGTCGCATTTTCGTTCTCTCTATTTGGTTTCATAAAGAGTTATGAAATTTCATGGGAACAAGCCTTCTTATTTGCCTCAATTATTCTATTTATTTCTGCTTTTCCTTTGTTGTTATTCTCAGGAGAAGAAATAGAAGAGCGCCAAAAAAGACCATATCAAGGTATTATAAAAGTAATTATCCCTATTTTTACTACATTTAGAAATAAGAAAGCATTGCCATTCATACTTGGCTATGGAGGACATACATATGAATTATTTGGCTTTAGAAGTTGGACATTTCCATGTATATTATTTCTTTCAAATTATTTTAACACCAAAGTAAGTGACGCATTCATTGCTAATTGTATTGGTTTAATGGGCTTTTTGGGTATTTTTGCATCTATCTATGGTGCTAAATATTGCATAGGAAAAGACAGAGCAAGAATAGTAAGTAAAATGGGATTATTATGTTTTATTGGTTCAATTTTGACTGCTATTTCTTTTTGGTTTAGTTTCTGGTTAGCCCTTTTAATGCTTTTAATCTATAATGGACTTATAGTGCTTGATTCAGGATCATTAACTACTGGAACTGTAATTAACGGTAAACCAGAAGATAGAGGTGTAAGACTGGCTCTTCACTCTATGGTCGGATTTTTTGGGGGAGCTTTGGGAGGACCTATAATTGGTTTTGTTTTGGATAATTTTGGTGGACAAACAAGTCATTTAGCTTGGTTCTTATCATTTTTATGTTTAGGGTTAGGGTCTTTATTTTCAACATTATGTTTTAAGTATTATCTATCAAAAGCTTAAATAAAAAAAGATGTCATAATAAATCAATTGCAAAAATATTTAACAAACGGAGAAAATTACATGAACACCAAAATTTTACTCAATGAAAGACCGCATGGTGAACCAACTCTTGAAAACTTCAAAACTGTGAAAGAAAAAATTAGATCTCCAAAGGAAGGTGAGGTTCTACTTAAAACTATCTATATGTCCTTAGATCCATATATGCGAGGTAGAATGAATGATACAAAAAGCTACGCTAAACCTGTTGCAATTGGTGAAGAAATGGAAGCAGGCGCATTAAGTCAAGTCATAGAAAGTAAATCCGAAAACTTTAAAGTTGGGGATTTTGTAGAAGGTCGAACAGGTTGGCAAGATAATCCTACTGTTGATGAAAAAAAATTAAGAATAATTGATCCAAATATGGCTCCACTTTCAACCTCTATTGGAGTATTGGGCATGCCTGGGACAACTGCATATGTTGGTATGCACAACTTTGCAAAACCTCAAAGAGGTGAAACTTTAGTTGTTTCTGCAGCTTCAGGGGCAGTTGGATCGACTGTTGGTCAGATTGGGAAGATATATGGATGCAAAGTGATTGGTGTAGCTGGCACTAATGAAAAATGTGAGTTTACAAAATCAGAATTAGGCTTTGATGAATGTATAAACTACAAAGACGATGATTTTAAAGATCAACTTAAATCGGCTTGTCCCGATGGTGTGGATATTTATTGGGAAAATGTTGGTGGTATTACCTTTGATACTGTAATGCCACTTCTAAATGATTATGCAAGGATACCTGTCTGTGGTTTAATTTCCTTATATAATGCTACAAGTATGCCGGGTGGTGAAAAAGATCGTTTACCACTATTATTTAGACAAGTCTTAACAAAAAGGATGATGATTAAAGGGTTCATAGTGTTTAACCATTATGATCAAAGAGAAGAGTCAATTATAGCTTTGTCTAATTGGATTAAAGAGGGTAAAATTAAATATAAGGAAGATTTTGTGGATGGACTCGAAAATGCTCCTAATGCTTTCATTGGTTTATTAAATGGAAAGAATTTTGGGAAACTAGTTGTTAGAGTAAATCCTGACCCAACAATCTAATCGGTTGTTTCTTGATAGCCTTAATTAAGGCTATCAAAATTTTTGCCATTATTAACTAAATCATTAAGTAATTGAGGTGGAGACCAAAATCTTTTATCTTCTTGATAAAACTTTTCAATATTTGCTAATACTTTATCTAAACCAATCATATCAGCATATTTCATTGGTCCTCCTCTCCACTTAGGAAAACCATAGCCATTAGTATAAACAACATCTATGTCAGAAGGCCTGATAGCAATTTTTTCTTGTAAAATTTTGGTTCCTTCATATACCATTGCGGCAATATATCTATCTAATATTTCTTGATCAGAAAAATTTTTAGGAGTTATTCCAACTCTTTTTCTTTCATCATCACATATCATTTCTATCTCTGGGTTTGGTGTAAAAAGCTCTATACCTTCCCCGTAAAGATAATAACCTTTTGAAGTTTTTTGTCCAAACCACCCTCTCTCACATACTCTATCGGCAATTTCTACATATCTATCATCTTTGTGACGAAATGGAGCCTTTCTTTTTCTAGTAGCCCAGCCTATATCGCCTCCAGCAAGATCTATAACTTGAAAAACACCCATTGCACATCCAAATTTTCTCAACACTTTATCAATATGGAATGGACTTGCTCCATCCTCTACCATGTGATAAGTACCTACCAAGTATTTTGAAAGGATTCTATTACCGATAAATCCGTCACAAACTCCAGAACGCACCGGAACTTTTCTCATTTTTTTGGCTAACATAAACGCAGTTGATACTGTATTCTCTGAAGTATTTTCTGCCACGACAATTTCTAGCAATTTCATAATATTAGCAGGTGAAAAAAAATGAAGGCCTATCACCCTATCTGGATTATCAACTACTTTCGCAATTTCATTTACATCCAAATAACTTGTATTTGAGGCTAGAATACATTTTTGACTGCATATTTTATTTAGTTTAATAAAAACTTCTTTTTTCACATCCATATTTTCAAAAACAGCTTCTATTATTAAATCTCTATCATTTAAAACATTCATGTCAGTATCTGATTTAAATAAATTAATTATTTGGCTTTTTTGATCTGTCGTCATTCTACCCAAATTTACATTTCTGTCATATGTTGAGTTAATTTTATCAAAAGCCTTTTTAATTGCTTCTTGATTTTGCTCAATCATAATCACATCAAATCCAGCATTCATAGCAGCCATTGAAATTCCTGTACCCATAGTTCCACCGCCAATGATACCAATTTTTTTTAGTTCAGAGGGTTTACCATTTTTTAATTCAGGTATTTTTGTAATTGCTCGTTCAGCAAAGAACGAATGTATCAGTCCCTGTCTCTGTGGACTTTCTATACATTCTTTAAAAAGTTTTCTTTCATTTTTTATGGCAGCTGGAAAATCTAAATTTAAGCCTTCTTCAACAGACTTAATAATATTATGTGGAGAAAATAAATTTTTATATTTTTTAAGAGCATTAGCCTTGGCTTGAGCTATCGATACCCCTATCTCTTCTAAATTATCAATTTTACTTGTGATTTTTGAAGTTGGCCTTACATCAAAACCTTCACTAATTAATTGTCGAGCATAAGATACTCCGTTTTCTACAGTTTTATCATTAGGAGCAATTTCATCAATAATACCATTTGCAAACGCCTCTTCAGCAGGAACATGTTTACCAGTAAGCATCATATCTAAGGCCATTGAAACACCGCACAATCTTGGCAGTCTCTGAGTTCCGCCTGCGCCAGGTAAAATTCCAAGTAAAACTTCTGGTAATCCAACTTTAGTTTTTGGAGCAGCTATCCTGTAATGAGCTGACATTGCCACCTCCAGCCCCCCTCCTAGAGGAGTACCATGAAGAGACGCAACAACTATTTTATCTAAATTCTCTATTTTATCACAAATTTCACTTAAAATTGGTGCATCAACATCTTTACCAAATTCTTTAATATCAGCTCCTGCAAGAAACGTTCTTTCAGGAGCAGTTATCACAATTGCTTTAATATTTTTTTCCACTGAAAGTTTGTTAACTGTCTCAAGAAGTTCAATTCTTACCGCAGCACTAATAGCATTAACTGGAGGATTAGAAATCTCAATAACGGCTATATCATTTAAAATATTATGTTTAACTACTGTCATTCTAACCTCACTATATTAATGTTTTTTTTGCTTCCATATATTCGTTATTAATTCTTTCAACTAACTTACTTGCTGGTAAAATACTCTTAACTGCAGAAATACCTTGACCAGAACCCCAAATCTCTTTCCAACTTTTTGGTTTTGATGTACCTGAGCTAAAATTCATCTTACTTGAATCACTCTCTTCCAAGTTGTCAGGATCAAGTCCTTGTGCCTCAATAGACCCCTTTAAGTAATTACCATGAACTCCTGTAAATAGATTTGTATAAACAATATCATCAGCGTTTGATTGAGTAATCATTTCTTTATACCTTTGATCCGCATTAGCTTCATTAGTAGCAATGAATGCAGAACCTATATACGCAAGATCAGCTCCCATAGCTTGTGCTGCAAGAACAGCTCCACCATTTGCTATTGAACCAGATAATAAAAGAGGACCATCAAACCATTCCCGAATTTCTTGGATTAATGCAAAAGGTGATAAAGTTCCAGCATGACCACCTGCACCAGCAGCTACAGCAACTAAACCGTCAGCCCCTTTATCAATTGCTTTTTTTGCAAAAAAATTATTAATAATGTCATGTAAAACTATACCATTAGCTTCATGTGCAACTTTATTCACTTCTGGTCTAGCACCTAAAGATGTTATCCATACAGGAGCTTTCCATTTTGCACAAATATCAATATCTTTTTCTAATCTTATGTTAGACTTGTGTACGATATGATTTACTGCATAAGGCGCTGCTGGATTATCTGGATTTTTTTGGTTATGCCTGTCTAATTCATCATTTATTTTCTTTAACCAAATCTCTAACATGTTTGGTTCACCTTCTCCTTCTCTAGCATTCAAACAAGGGAATGAGCCAATTACACCCGCTTTACATTGAGCAATCACAAGATCAGGATTTGAAATGATAAAAAGTGGGGAACCTATTACTGGTATTTTAAGTTTATCTAATGGAGGAAGAAGTGACAAATTTGTCTCCTGTGTTTTATTCAAAAATAGAATAATCATTTAACACGCTAATAATAAATTCTTCAATTATTTTAATTACATAAACTTATTTTTTTTATATGATTAGATAATAATTATTAGATGGGAGAGATAAAAATGTTTTTGAATGACACTGATTTAAAAAAATTTGATGAAGATGGTTATTTGTTTTTTCCAGAAATGTTTAGCAAAGATGAAGCTTCACTTTTAAAAGAGGAAGCAGAAAAAGTTTATTCACAAGATAGAAAAGAAGTTTGGAAAGAAAGTTCTGGAGTTGCACGTACAGCATTTGCTGCTCATAAATATAATGAAGCTTTTAGAAGATTAGGAGCACACCCCAGATTAATTGATCCTGTTTCTCAAGTATTGCAAGGAGATATTTATATGCATCAGTTTAAGTTAAATGCAAAAGCTGCATTTGACGGAGCTGTATGGCAATGGCACCAAGATTATGGCACCTGGAAAAGAGATGATGGTATGCCAGAGCCAAGAGCAATGAATATAGCAGTTTTTTTAGATGATGTAACAGCTGCAAATGGTCCGTTGTTATTTATTCCTGGAAGTCATAAGTCTGGCGTTATAGACGCAGGTCACGACCTCGAGACAACCAGTTACCCATTATGGACTTTAGATAATAAAAAAGTTCTTGAGTTAGCTGAAAGAGGCGGCTGTGTTGCGCCGACAGGACCTGCAGGAAGCATGCTTATGTTTTCTTCACTTTTAGTGCATGCAAGTCCACCAAATATTTCTCCATTTGGAAGAAGTATTGTCTACCTCTCATTATGCCATGTTGACAACCATATACAAAAATTTAAGCGTGACGAATGGATAGCTCACAGAGACTTTGCACCTATTTCTAAACTTAGTGACAATTGTTTAAACGAATTAATAAGCGAAAACGTTAGTGCCGCTGAGTAAACATTAATACTTTCTATCAAGGAATATTTAATTTTGTTAACAATAAACTCAGTTGCAAATTTTAGAGATGTAGCTATTGGCTCCAAAATGAAGACAAATTTATTATTTAGATGTGCTAAGTTAAGCACTCTAAATCAAGAAGATATTATTAATTTAGAAACGCTAAATCCATGCGCTATTATTGATTTTAGAGATCCTAAGGAAATAAATAAAGCTCCAGATAATCTATCAAATACATTACTAAGTAAGTATATAAGTCTTCCAATATCAGCTAGCACTCTAGGTAGAATGGTTACACAAAAAAAGATAGACGGTGATAATGTAAGAACCTATGAAAAAGTTATGGAAGAGAGTTACAAATTATATATAAATAATCACAAACATGTATGGAAAGAATTTATTAAGATTTTACTAAATTCTGATAACAACCCAGTAATTTTTCACTGCTCTGCTGGAAAAGATAGGACTGGTATAGCAAGTTTTATTATTCAAAGAATATTAAACAGTTCTATGGAACTGATTTATAAAAACTATTTATTATCAAATAAATTATTGACTACGAAAGCTGCCACAGCTGAACAAACAACTACTTCTAGTAGTGATAATCTTCAGGTAACAAAAACTATGTTAAGTACTCTTGGAAAAGTAAAAAAAACATACTTATTATCAGCAATAAATGAAATTGAAAGTAAATATCAAACTTTAGAGAATTATATTATAAAAGAACTTCATTTTGATAAAAATGATATTGCTAAATTAAAAAAACAATATTCCAATTGATAGGCAGAAGATGTTTTTACAAAATGCGATCCAAAAAAGAATTGATGATAAAAATCCTGTCAAGGTAGCCCTAATAGGAGCTGGTAAATTTGGTTCAATGTTTTTAAGTCAAGTTCCAAGCACTACGGGAATTGAAGTTTTAGTAATTGCAGATCTAAAACCTGACAATGCCATAAAAGCTTGTAAAAACGTTGGTTGGAGTGATGATTTAATCAACAAAACAAAATTTGTTGATACAGGTGCTGATGCGATAAAATTAAATGAAGTAGAGGTAGTTATTGAGGCAACAGGATTTCCTGCAGCAGGTATTGAACATGCAAGACAAGCTTTTCAAAATGGCAAACATATAATAATGGTAAATGTTGAAGCAGATGTTTTAGCAGGAGCAGCTTTAGCTAAAGAGGCTAATTCTGTAGGAGTTGTTTACTCTATGGCTTATGGAGATCAACCTGCCCTAACTGCAGAAATAGTTGAATGGGCAAGAGCTTCTGGCTTTAATGTCACTAGCGCAGGTAAAGGAACCAGATATCAACCAATATACCACAAATCATCACCTGACACGGTATGGGATTACTACGGCTTGACCCACGAAGAAGCAAGAAAAGCAGGAATGAACCCAAAAATGTTCAACTCATTTTTAGATGGAACTAAATCTGGATTGGAAATGGCTGCCATAGCTAATGCATGTGATCTAGAAGTCCCAACTAATGGTCTATTATTTCCTCCATGTGGAATGGACGATCTTGCAAATATTTTAAAACCATTAGAATTTGGTGGTTTGTTAGAAAAGAATGGACAAGTTGAAGTTGTGTCTTCACTTGAGAGAGATGGTCGACCCGTATTTAAAGATTTACGTTGGGGCGTGTATGCCGTGTTAGAAGCCCCAAATGATTATGCAGCGTCTTGTTTCAAACAATATGGAATGAATACTGATGATACTGGTAAATATTCTGCGATGTATAAACCTTTTCACCTCATAGGGATGGAGCTTAATATATCAGTTTTTTCAGCTGCATTGTTAAATCAGGCAACGGGACAAACCAAAAAGTTTACTGGAGATGTTGTATCAACAACTAAGAAAAATTTGAAAAAAAGTGAAATTCTTGATGGAGAAGGTGGAGCAACTGTATGGGGCAAACTTGTACCATCAAAACTATCGTTATCTATGGAAGCTCTTCCTATTGGACTAGCTCATGGAATTAAACTTAAAAATGAAATTGAAGAAAATAAAATAATTACATGGAATGATGTTGATTTTTCATCAAATGATCCTGCAATTTCATACAGAAGAAAAATGGAAAAGGATTTTAAAAAATCATAGGCTTATCTGGTCCTTTATCTAAACGCCATACAAAACCTGAATTGCCTTCGTTTGGAAAAAATTTTCTTAAAAGTGGATCATGACCAGGTATTACCAGTTCGTCCTTTGAAGCTAACTTTCTGATGATTTTAAAACCATTGAGCATATCTTCAAGATCTACAACAATCGGAAAAGGTTTACCTGTGAGAAAATTTTCATAAAAGTGAGTGGCATCTGATGCTAAACACATATATCCGTTTTCAGTTTTAACTCTTACTGACTGCAATCCTCTTGAGTGTCCTCCAATAAGGTGAGTCGTTACTCCAGGTTGAATTGCTCCAATTCCATTATAAAATATAACTCTTCCTGAAAAAACATTTTTTACCATTTGGCATACATGTTCTCCAGTGAAGGGCATTTTTATTGTTTCGTGACACATACAAGGTCCAGTTGCATACGCCATTTCTGTTTCTTGCAAGTGAAACTTTGCATTAGGAAACTCAATTAATCCCCCTGCATGATCATAATGTAAATGCGTTATAATAACGTCAGTTACTTGACTGGCATTTATATTAATTGCTTTAAGAGCCTCAGATGGTGATCTATCAATTGGTCTATTTCTTCTTTTTGCTTCTTCGTAATCATAACCAGTATCAACAATAATAATATCTTTGTCTGATTTAAGGACCCATATAAAATAATCAATTGTATGAGCTTCATGGGAATGATCATCAAATATGAAACTCTCTTTTCTAGTCCTGTCCGTTCTTTCTGCATATTTTAAAGCATATACTTCCCATTTTTTTTCTAAAACTGTATCCACTTTAATTTCTCCTTTGACAATCAAACTTCTTCTAGTCTATCGGTGGCTGGAGGGGGTGTTGGGCTAATATTAGATATTAAATTATAAGTTTCTTGATCTAAAGAAATTTCCACTGAGTCTAGTGATGGTTTTAATTGTTTTAAGTTTCTTGCACTTATAATAGGTGCAGTTATAGCATCATTATATGATACCCAAGCAACAGCTAAAGCAATTGGGTCATAATCTAAGTCGTTAGCTAAATTGACAAGTGAATTAGCTGCGTCATACATCCAATTTTGACCATATCTTTTTTTATATTTAGAATTATCGTGCAGTCTACCCAAACTATTTTTATTAGATGAATCCACTGAACTATATTTTCCAGTGAGAAGTCCACCACCCAATGGACTATAGCTAATAACGCCAATATTTTCAGTTTTTGACATAGGAAGGATTTCGACCTCAGCTTGTCTTTTAACTATGTTGTACATGGGCTGAAGAATATCAATTGACGGGAACCCATTTTTTTCCGCAACCAACTGCGCTTTCATTACTTGCCAAGCAGAAAAATTTGAAGCACCTAATTGAAAAAATTTTCCTTCTTCTCTAAGTTTTTGAAGTGTTTCAAATGTTTCTTCTAATGGGACATTGTCATCCCAATGATGTAAGAAAAAAACATCTACATAGTCTTGCTTTAATCTTTTAAGACTTTCTTCTAACTGTGATCTTATATTTTTACCACTAGACCCACCAACTGATCCAGCCTTAGTAATTAAAATTATCTTATCCCTTTCTTCTTTAATTAAATTACCAAGAATTAATTCAGATTTACCTCCCGTATATACAAAAGCAGTATCAAAGAAGTTTATACCTCTATCACGACAAGCTTCATACATTTCTTGACTATCTTTTTCGTTTGCTCCGTCACCAAATTGCATAGTACCAAAACATAACGATGAATTTTTTAAATTATTAGGCCCAAACTCTCTTATCATTTTCATATAACAAAACCTCTTAATTATTCTTAAAATTTTTCATCCAAGTAAGACCCGCTTCAGTAGTTGTCTTTGGTTTATACTCAGCTCCAACAATACTTTTATATCCAGCTTTGTATATTTCGGGAATAATATAACTAAAGTCTAATTCCCCACTATCTGGTTCTGCTCGATCCTGAACTGATGCTATTTGGACATGACCAATAAAAGGTAAGTGATCTTTAAATCTTTTCATTACATTGCCTTGATTTATTTGAACATGGTAAAAATCAAACATAATTTTAACAGTATCTGATCCTACTAGTTCACAAATTTCTCTTGCTTGCTCAACTTTAGTTAAAAAGTATCCTGGATTATCTTTTAAATTTAAAGGTTCAATAACTAATCCTATACCACTGTCTTTTAGTAAGTCCTTAGCAAATTTTAAATTATCAATAAAAGTTACGAGAGATTTTGTTGATAAATCCGTCACACCAGCCATAGCGTGAATATTTTTTGATTTAATAACTTTAGCATACTCAAAAGCTTGAATTATAGCATCTCTTGCTTCAGATATTCTTGTTGGAACTGCAAGTAAACCATTGTCACCTTCCTCAATATTTCCCTTTATAGTATTTATACCCATGACTGGTAAATTAACTTCATCTAAAGCTTTTTTTATATCTTTTGAGTCAAATTGATATGGAAATTGAAATTCAACAGCATCAAATCCATATTCTTTTGATTTATAAATAGCATCTATCTGGGAAAATTCATTCCATAAAAGACCTAAATTTGCAGAAAATTTATACATAATATTAATCCCATTCTACATTAAATTTCTTTATAACTGAGTTTATTTGAGATTCATCTAATGCTTTTGCATCTGCACCTTTTAAGATTAGAGCTAATTTTGCAGTAGCCTCTAATTCTTCAATAGCATTAACTGAAGATTCTAAGTCTTTGCCTGAGACAACCGGTCCATGATTAGCTAACAAAACTGCTGACCTTTTACCAGCAAGACCTTTGATAGCATCACCCATAGCAGGGTCACCAGGCACAAAGAAGGGAAGTAACTTAACTTTCCCTAACAGCATTATTGAGTATGGTGTATAAGATGGCAATACATTATCTTCATCTATTCCAGGTAGCATAGATAAAGCCACAGAATGAGTAGAATGAAGATGAACTACAGCACCAGATTTCATACCTCTTGTTTCATAAAAAGCTTTGTGAAGGGGTAACTCCTTAGTTGGTGATAAAGATCCTATGAATTGACCAGACTTTGTCACTTTAACTATTTCATTTGGTTCAAGCCTTCCAAATGAAGATCCTGAAGGTGTAACTAGTATATCATCATTATCTAAACGAACTGAAATATTACCTGTTGATCCATGAGTAATACCCCTATCAAACATTGAAGACGCCAAAGTACAGATTTGTTCTCTTAATTTATTTTCGTTCATTTATAAAATATAACCTATATATATATTAATTTCAGTAACCAAATAATTGGTATAAAACACCTATAGACAAGCCAATTACCACATGACTGCCAATAGCTAAGGAACAAGATAAAAAAGGTGATGGTGTTTTTAATCCCAGAAAACCTTTACCCAAAACAGGCATGAAGAAAAACCAAGGAACAACAACACTTAGCAAACCAAAAACAAATCCATTAAAAATTGAAGCATTACAAATATTATATTTTAATAACATAAAGAAAAATATTGAATACATAATCGCAACAGTGTAATGAACAGCCCAACCAATTTTTAATTCATTTTTAATTGGGGGCACTTCTTCGATTATTGGATTATATATTTTTGCTTTTGATATTAATAATATATACCATCTTCCAACAATAGCCCAGTCTGATGGATTTATGTCATACATAATTTTTAATAATCTCTGCCAAATATCCATCGCAAGACATGAAATAATCCCAATAATTACAATGTTCAATATTTCCATTAAAAGCCCTTTTTATATTTAAATTTTTATAGCAATGAACTCTTTAACAATATAAAATAATATAAGGGATCTTTAAAATATATCTATTGTATTTTATTTTTTTGATGAACTTTGAAACTATAAAAACTAGAGGAGAGAGATTTATGGCTAATTTTAATGGACAAACTGCAGTAATTACTGGGGGAGCACAAGGTATTGGTTTAGCGACTGCAAAGAGTTTTATTAACGATGGCTGTGAAGTTATGATTTGGGACATAGATGAGAAAATGGGTGTGGAGGCAGCAAAAGAGCTAAATTGTCATTTTTTAAAAGTTGATCAAACTAATAACAACTTAGTCGAAGAAGTTACAGAAAAAACTCTTAAACAAATAAATAAAATTGATATTCTAGTTTGTAGCGCAGGTATTGCTGGACCAACTTATTCAACTTGGGATTATCCTGTTGAAGAATGGTCAAGAGTATTTGACGTAAATGTAAATGGTGTATTTTACTGTAATAAGCATGTTGTAAAATCAATGCGTGAAAGAAATTATGGTAGAATTATCAATATAGCCTCAATTGCAGGCAAAGAAGGTAATCCTAATGCTCCTGCATATTCCGCATCTAAAGCAGCTGTAATAGGTTTAACAAAATCTCTTGGTAAAGAAACAGCAGATAAAGACATCGCTGTTAATTGTATAACACCAGCTACTGCTAAAACGAGAATTCTTGATCAAGTATCACAGGAATTTATTGATTATATGATTTCAAAAATTCCAAGAAATAGATTTGTTACTGTTGAAGAAGTTGCATCACTTATTACCTTTCTAGCGAGTAAAGAGAATAGTTTCACCACGGCTGGTGTCTT
>Ga0209036_1000338_pt1 | contig 19868 bp, 23 predicted proteins | sample MarorgKNORR_S2LV_3_FD_188222 | JGI IMG/M metagenome (GOLD analysis project Ga0209036, IMG submission 188222) | Marine microbial communities from the Southern Atlantic Ocean, analyzing organic carbon cycling - DCM_A/KNORR_S2/LV (SPAdes) (version 2) | ecosystem: Environmental > Aquatic > Marine >... | reverse complement strand
GTGGATCTACTTTGTCAGTTCGAGGCTCTCCGTCGAGTTCGACTCTGCTTAATTCGAGCAGGTCATTGATTATTTCTCCCACGCGGGTGGTTTCAGAACTGATGCGATCAATCAAACGTTTGCTGACCGTCGGATCTTCTTCCTCAGCCAACGTGTCACAAAGCAAGGCAATCGCGCCTATCGGCGTTCTCAACTCATGGCTCAGGTTCGCGACAAAGTCACGTCGGACCCGGTCCAATCGGACGCTTTCCGTTTGATCGTCAACGATGGCTACGGACCCGATCTGTTGGTTTTCGTGTAATAGCGGTCTGCCCCGAACTTGAATCATCCTGCTCGGCGGTCCAGAAAAATTAACGGTTTGGTCCACCGGGTTACCCCTAGAAGTGACCTCGAGCGCTTCTGTGAGAGCGCCTTCTACTAGCGAATCAGCGTGCCGGGCATCGGTGTACCGCTTAGCTACTTGGTTGCGGATCGTTTCTTGGCCTGCCGAGTCCACGATTACAACTCCTGCTCGTAATTGATCCAAGGCCAGTCGAAGCCGCTCTGATCCAAGTACGGCTAGTGTCGCGTCATTCGTGAGTGACTCAAAGGCACCGTTAAGGTAATCAAGTTGCGCGGTTAGTTCTCTCTGGGCCTTCGAGCGTCGTGAAAAGGCGATTACGAAAGAAATTGTTAGTAACAAAAGTAATATCGCCAGCGCGAGAGTCACGACACATCGCCCTGCTCTCTTCGAGCTCGAGCTCTTTGCGCGCCCTTGTGCTCCGGCAGCTCTCCGTTGACGAGGTACTGAACTCGTTCACCCACATTGACAGCATGGTCACCTATCCGCTCGTAGAAGCGGCCAATCACGGCGAGTTGCACAGCTTGCTGTGTGGTGATCAGGCGATCATTGCGCGACGAGAAGACTGTTTCGATGAAATCGTTATGCAATTCATCGAGTCGGTCATCTAAATCACTTAGCGCGCTAGCGAGCCCCGCATCGCGATCGAGGTAAGAGTCCATTGCGCGGCTTGTTAGACGCAGCGCTTGTTCCGACATTCTGTCCAAAAGGCCTCGCAAACGAGGGTCGAGTTCAACTCCTTGGAGGCGGCCGATTCCTTTAGCGATATTTGCTACCAGATCGCCCGAGCGCTCAATTTCGGAGATCATGCGAAGGTCGGTCAGGATAGTTCGAAGGTCGACAGCTACTGGTTGTTGGAGTGCCAGCATCCGCACACACTTTTCTTCTGCCTCAACACTGAGCAGGTCAATTTCATCGTCACCACTCGAAATTTGATCCGCCAGACCTATGTCGTTACCGAGCAGGGCTTGAGTCACAGTAGAGATACCCTCGGTTACTAAACCTGACATCCGGACAAGATCACCGCGAACCTCATCCATGAGTTGGTGAAACTCTGTCCGTGTTTCTTCTGTATTGCTCATTTAACACCTCATTCAAAGCGTAGAGGATGGCTCGACAGAGCTGAATTAGCCGACACGACCGGTGATATAAGCCTCTGTGCGGGGATCATCCGGGTTGGTAAAGATATGTTCGGTGGCACCAAGTTCGACAAGCTCACCGGTTCGCCGACCAGCATCAGTCACTTGGACCGAGAAGAAAGCCGTTCGATCACTTATTCGTGCTGCCTGTTGCATGTTGTGAGTAACAATGACGATCGTATAGTCCGTCTTTAGTTCAGCAATTAGTTCTTCGATTCTTGCAGTAGCTATCGGATCGAGAGCCGAGCAGGGCTCATCCATCAAAACGACATCTGGTTCCACTGCAATGGCTCGCGCTATGCAAAGCCGTTGTTGCTGTCCTCCAGACAAGCCGTAGGCAGGATCAGAGAGACGGTCGCGCACTTCGTCCCACAAGGCGGCTCTCTGAAGCGAGCGCTCAACAATGTCATCAAGTTCAGATTTCTTTGCGCCAGCGATTCGCGGGCCAAACGCAATGTTGTCGTAAATGGATTTCGGAAAAGGATTTGGCTTTTGGAACACCATTCCTATTCGTCGCCGAACCTCAACTGCATCAACTTCACTCTGATAGAGATCAACACCGTGATAGCGGACTTGACCCTCAACACGCGCGGTCTCGATCAAGTCGTTCATACGGTTGAAGCACCTCAAAAAGGTTGATTTCCCGCAGCCAGATGGTCCGATGAAAGCGGTGACTTCTGATTGCGTAACGTCAAGATTGACGTCCCGAAGAGCGCAGAAATCGCCGTAATAAACGTTGAGCTGGGATACCTCAAATACAGTGCTCGCGCTCTTGGCATCTGATTCGCCAACTTGATCTTCAGTCATCGATAGCACCGCTGTTTCGACATCAATGCGAGGCGACTCTTCCTCGACTTTCATTCTGGCTTGAGTCTCTTCCGAGTTGTGCGTGTTTACCACTTTTTCTCAAATCTGTTGCGTAAATAAATCGCCGTTCCATTAATCATCAAAACCAGCACAAGAATCACAACACTCGCCGCCGCTGCGTTTGCCGCCCAATCTTCGCCCGGCTGTCGAGCGAAATTAAATATCAGGACTGGCAAGGCTGTAAACGGCCCTGTAAAGGTTTCGAGGAAGTTCGCATCGCCGAAGCTAATAAAGCCCGTTGCTGCCCCAACCAAAATCAGTGGGGCCGCTTCGCCCAGCGCCCTCGCTAGCGAAAGAACTGTGCCCGTCAAAATCGTTGAGAACGACGCAGGCAACACTTGTCTTGCGACAACCTCCCACTTCGTCGCACCAACTCCGTACGCTGCTTCTCGGACACCTTGAGGCACAGCTTTCAAAGCCTCCACAGAGGTAATCACCACAATCGGAAGAACCATTGCTGCCAACGTCATTCCGCCTGCAAAAATTGTTTTTCCTTGAGTAAATCCGCTTAGCGACTTAACAAACACAGCCAGACCAAGGAGCCCGTACACAATGGATGGAACACCGGCAAGATTTCTGACATTTAATTCAACGAACCTTGAAAACCTGTTGTTGTCAGCGTATTCCACGAGATAGATCGCAGTTGCAACACCAATTGGAACCGCAAAAACCGTCGTGGCAATCGCTATCTGCAGGGTGCCGACAATTCCCTGCCACACTCCGGCATCGGCCGCCGAGCGCTGGGAGAATCCTCGGCTTAAAAAATCACCCAGACGTTCACTAAGTACCGACCAGCCATCCACAACCATTACGCCGACTATGACAGCTAAGAACGCTATGGCCAGACCTGTAACGGTGATGAGCACGCCTTTAAACACTTGGCCAGGAATGTCACTGCCGGGTTTACGGCTCAATGATGCAGCGTGTTGCTCAGCCAGCCGAGCAGGGTTCGAAACGATAGCCATCAATAACGCTCCTGCATGCGACGTACGATTGCGTTACCAAAGATGTTTAGGACAAGCGTGATTAAGAAGAGCAGGGCGCCGAGAAAGTAGAGGCTTTGGAAAGCCAAGTCGTTTCCTGCAACCTGGTCGGTGCCCAAACCAAGCGCTGCCATTGCACTCGTGATCGTGCCTCCCGATTCTTTCAGGCTCAAATCGAATAGCGAGGTGTCCCCGCCTCCAGATGCGATCGTGACCACCATTGTTTCCCCAATTGCCCGGCTAAAGCCAACGATAATTGCCGCCATAAGACCAGATATCGCTGCTGGAATCACAACTCGAAGGGTTGTCGAAACTTTCCGTGCGCCTAAACCGGCTGAGGCTTCGCGCAGAGAAGCAGGAACTGCTCTTAAGGCATCTTCGGAAATGGAAGCGATAAGAGGAATCACCAGCAATCCAACACCGATCCCTGCAGCAAGTTTGTTGAAAAAATTTATGTCATCAAAAAATTGGGAGAGCACTGCCGGAGTAATAAAGCTGATAGCAAATACGCCCAACACAACGCTCGGCACACTTGCAAGCAACTCAAGAGTGGGCTTCATAACTCGTCTGACTTTCGGATGCGCATATTCCGATAAGTAGATTGCCGCGCCCAGGCCGCTAGGAACTGCAACAAACATCGCAATCAAAGAAATCTGGGCTGAGTTCACTAAAAGCGTGCTTAAGTCAAACAATCCTCGACGTGGAAACCAGCCAATAGTTTGGAGCTGATCTCGAGCCACTTGGCTTCCAAACGTCCAAGCTTCGGAAGCTATGGTCCAAACAATAAGTGCACTGACCGCAACAGTGGCGGCCGAGGCCAAGAGGAACAACCAGCGGGCGACTGCGCTCCGCGCTCGGCGCCCGCCGGTTGTTTGGAAATCCTCTAGCGAGATTGGGGTCATTAGACCGCAGTCTTGTTGATAAATGGCCTCAATCTGTGCATGCCAAGCGGATTCTTCTTAAAAGGTTTTACCGGTTGTCTTATTCGTCCAGCTATCGCGCGCTTGGGCAAGATCCGAGTCAGCTAAATTCAGGTAGCCGGCATCAACAACGTACTTCTGGCCCTCGTCGCTGAGCATGAACTCAATGAAGCCCTTAACAGCTGGATCGTCTGCTTGAGCGACATCTACGTAGGTGTAAAGGAAGCGAGCGATGGGGAATGAGGCATCAGCAATCGTTGCGGGGGACGGAGCCACGCAACCATCGCCTCCGTCAACTTCAAGCAACTTTACTTCGTCCCTAGCTTCGTCTGCGAAAGCGAAACCAACCCAACCAAGGCTGTACTTGTTGCCTGCTATCCCATCAATAATTACGTTGTCATTAGCAGAAGCGTTGTAGTCGGGGCGAACGGCATAATTGGCGTCTGCTTCACCCGCCTCGGCACGTTCTTCCCAAACGTCTTCTAATGCAATTTCAATGAAACTGTCGAATGTTCCTGATTCTTCACCTGGGGCAAAGATCTCGAGGTCAGCTTCTGGGAATGGTCCCGTTCCGCCAATCTCTGCATTGAGACTATTCGCGTCAGACCACTTACTAAAGCCGGTCGCTTCAACACCAACAAGACTGTAAAGATCGGCAAAATTTAGACACTCGATAGCATCATTCTCAATTGAAGTGATGGCGGAGATGCCGTCGATACCGACACGAAACTCAATAAACTCGATTCCTTTTTCTTCCAAGCAAGCAACTTCTTTGTCCTTGATCTGACGCGAACTGTTCCAAATTGGAACTTCTCCAGCGCACGCAGCCTTGTGCCCATCACCAGAACCAGGTCCTGAGACTGAGAAAGCAACATCAGGATGTAATTCAGAGAAAGCTTCAGCCAGCAAATTAGTGACGGGCTCAACTGTCGAAGAGCCCGTGATCATCAACGAGCCACTCAGGCCACCGTCAGGATCAGAGCTTGACTCCGCAGGGTCAGAGCTTGACGCCGCAGAGCTACTTGCTGATGAGGAAGGGGCATCTGAATCGTCACCACAAGATGCAGCGAGCATTCCAAAGGCGGCGAACAGAGCCACCACAAGAAGCCTCGTACTGCGAGGGAAAAGGTTAGTAAGTTTCATGCTCGGCAAACTAAACGTGGACTATGACGAAATCGCTTAGAACTCGTGAATTGGCATCATCTATTCAGTAAACGAATGGTTAACAACCTCGTTATAGATAGTTGTGAGGCTCACACAATCCCAGGAGCGAGTTGCAAAAGCTCTGTTGTTATCTCTGCGATACCAGCTTTGAAAAGCTAGCCGACTTCGTCTTCTTCAGGGACACCTAAGTCCCATTCGAGGTGCAGGTTTTCTCGTTCAGCATCACGGTTCACGCGTTCTCTATTGCGGCGGAACTGAGGATCGTGGGGAGGCAGAAGCTGCAACCGGGCAACCGTACGGCGTCTGAACTCGTCAACAACGGATTGTTCACCAAAGAGGCCTTGGATATCCCAGTGGGGAGATACCGGACCCAGATAAACGACTCTTACCCCAGTTTCTGGGGGTGGAAGTTCTTCTTCGGTTTCGAAGTCCATCGCCTTAGCTCCTTCGCCTTAGACCCAGATACTGTACCGGTGAAGGCGCTAGGAACCATTGGTTTGAGCAATCCGTCTAGTAGTTCCAAGTAACTGATTTATAAGAGTTCAATAAGAATTAAATTTTTTGGAACCTTTTACTGCCCTGGGGCGTCATAGTCGTAGTAACCCGCGAGGATCATATTTCGCATTCAGCTACGGAGCTTCAAGATGAGCCATATTTCAACCGACACTCGTTGGATGAGCGAGGGCAATTGCGCCGAAAAGGATCCCGCTATTTTTTTCCCAAGTGATGGGGTTGGCGTCGAGAAAGCCAAGAGAATCTGTAACGGGTGTGGATTCCAAAATCAATGTCTTGAATATGCCCTGATAAACCGGGTTGAGCACGGAGTGTGGGGAGGCGCATCAGAGCGTCAGCGAAGGCGGATTCTGAAAGCACGACGACAATTAGCTTTAACAGAGACCAGCGTCAAAGTTTCCTAACAACTGGTAGGGACTATTCGTCGTCCTTTGAACTCTCAGAACGACTTGGATCTTTCTCACTCAGCCCGTCTTTAAATTCTTTTTGAGCCTGACCAAGAGAGCGCGCCAGCTTTGGAAGCTTCGCTCCTCCGAAAAGCACGAGAACAATTATCAGGATAATGATGAGTTCTGACCCGCCCAAGTTCACGTAGGAAAGGCTACCAGCGATGCCGGTTTAGAACAGAAGAAGAAACTTCAGTTAGCTCACTCGCTCCGCAGCAGCTCGTCTCGCAAGGGCTCGCTGGCGTCGCAAACGACGGCGCTCTCGCTCACTCATGCCACCCCAAATACCGAACTTCTCGCCATGGCTCAGCGCGTATTCCAAACAGTCTTCTCGCACGACGCAGCCTCGACATACCTCTTTCGCTTCTTTGGTGCTCGCCCCACGTTCGGGGAAAAATAAGTCTGGATCAACTCCGAGACAATTGGCATAATCCCACCAACTACTCTCGTCTGCTTGCCCACCACCATCATCAACAAACGCCATCTGAAGCCGCCCTAGTTTTCGCCCGAATGAGTTGGCACGTCGATATAACGTCGACGTAATTACACGCGTGTTATTGAACACCTGTTTAGCTAAAGAATCAAGAAAAATTTTAAGTTTCCATACGGTTTTTTGCACACAGGAACCTTGCTTTTCAATAGACAAGCAATCTGTCGTATCAAGAGATTCAAGATTCTGCTTTTCAATTCGGTCACGCGCAGGGCAGACTGGCGGAGGAGGTGTCTGAGCGCCTGGTGGGCTCCCCCGCCTTCAAAGCGGGCGGGACGGGCGATCCCCGTCCGGCGGGTTCGATTCCCGTCCACCTCCGCCAATTTTATCTACAGCAATTTCTCACAATTAAAAATAGAAACGAGAGGAACCACGTGAAAAAGCTACTGCTAGCAATCGTCGTTGGAGCCTTAGTGGCGATCGCTGCTAGGAAACTGTCCGAAAGCTAAGAAAAGTTTTCTGACAAGAGTTGTCGGAAATACTTGTCAGACGCCCAGTAGGTCTCTCGCGCCCGTATCACTACTGGGGTGACGCAACTTCGACATCGCTCTGGCTTCAATCTGCCGAATTCGCTCACGAGTGAGATTGAAGTGCTCACCAACCTCTTCCAAAGTTCGCGGTTCGCCCCTATCGAGCCCAAACCTGAGTTTGAGGATTTCTCTTTCTCGCTCGTCAAGAGGGCCTAACAGTTTTGTGATTTCATCGGGGAGTCGCGCCACTGCCGCAGCCTCTTCGGGGTCTTCGGCATTTCGGTCTTCAACGACATCGCCTAACTCAGCATCGCCGTCTTCTCTCAACGGCTCCGAGAGTGAAAGCGGCTCTGCCGCAAATCGGAGAGCTTCAGAAACTTTGTCCTCGGGCATGTCTACTTCTACCGAAAGCTCTGCGAGAGTCGCAGGGCGACCGAATTTGAGCTCGAGTCGAGAACGAGCTTTTTGAAGTCTCGCTAGAGTGTCGCCTGCGTGGACTGGCAACCTGATCGTCCGCCCGGTATTAGCAATACCGCGGGTAATAGCTTGACGTATCCACCAAGTTGCGTAGGTGGAGAACTTGAAACCTTTGCGCCAGTCGAATTTTTCGACAGCGTGCATCAGCCCAAGATTTCCTTCCTGTATTAAGTCAAGGAGGGGGAGGCCTGAGGCTTGGTATTTCTTAGCAATAGACACCACAAGACGCAGATTGGACTGAACGAATGTCCTCTCGGCCCTTTCGCCTTTTCGGTCGGCGCGCCTGAGTTCGCGCTTCTTTGTCGAACTGATCTCCGTGCCGTCAGGCATTTGTTCCGCTTCAAGAATGACTCGAGCTTCAGTACCAGCTTCTATTTCTTGAGCTAAGCGGACTTCGTCATCTTTGGTCAAGAGCGGGTACTGTCCAATATCGGTCAGATATAAACGGACTAGATCTTCTTCGTCTCGTTCAACCCGATTCTTGGCCACCGCCGACCTTCTTTCCCCTGACCGACCGGCCCGATCACAAAGTGATACGTTCCGCCGGTACGCTCGTGACGTTACTGACACGACTATTTCCCAGACTCTGAATTACGAGCCTAATCGCTTGCCTGGAAACTACCGGCTGGAATCGCGATTTCCGACCCCCTATGGAAGCAGAAAATGACGGACCCAGTTGAGCTACCAGACGACGACCTCGAAATCGCTCTCCTGCATCTCATTTTCAATGCCGCGAACGCTAGCGAACTGACGCCAGTATTGGCGAAGTATGTTGTGATGACTCGCAACGAGGAAGCCTGCCGGAATGTTGATTTATGCGTATCGTTCACCGACCCTAACCAATTCGTGATTATCGAAAAGTGGGATTCTGAGGATGCTGCACGTGCACATTTCGACTCCCCTGTTATGGTCGAAATGGCTGAAGCGTGCTCAGGGCTGCTCGTTGGGCGCCCTGAAATCGATTTGTTGCAAGGGTTAAGTGCCCACGATTTGAATTGAGGGGTCAATGTGACGAAGCGAGCTTTAGTTTGCGGTGCAGGGGGCTTTATCGGAAGTCACTTGGTTAGACGTTTGGCCCACGAGGGATACTGGGTTCGAGGGATCGACGTCAAACAGCCCGGGTGGGGCACCACTGAGGCAGACGAATTCGTAATAGCTGACTTGAGGGACCCACAAAAAGCTGCGGAGGCTTTAACGGGCGGATTTGACGAGGTCTACCAGCTCGCCGCGGACATGGGAGGCATGGGATTCATCCACTCCGCTGAAACTCAAATAATGCACAACAGCATGTTGATCAACGTAAATGTTGCCGAGGCCGCAGCTCGAGCGGAAGTAGCGAGATATTTTCTCGCCAGTTCGGTCTGTGTTTACCGAGATATGCAATTAGGAGAGGGAGAGTTATCGGAACGCGACGCCTACCCGGCTATGCCTGACAACGAATACGGGTGGGAAAAGTTATACGCAGAACGAGCCGTCGCTTCTTACGCTCGCGAAGGACACTTCCAAGCACGCATCGCACGATTTCAAAATTGCTATGGACCGGAAGGGACGTGGACCGGGGGTAGAGAAAAGGCACCAGCAGCGCTATGCCGCAAGGTAGCCGAGTCATCCGATGGAACAATCGAAGTTTGGGGTGATGGATCTGCGGTCCGCAGCTTCATTTATGTAGATGACCTAGTCACCGCCGTTCTTTGCTTAATGAGGAGCGATATCGATGAGCCAACCAATATCGGGACACGCGAGTACGTCTCAATCAAGAAGCTGGTTGAGCTCGTCGCCAGCGCCGCGGACAAATCCATTACGCCGGTTTGGGTTCCGGGTCCGGTAGGCGTTCAAAACAGGAACTTTTCTAACGACAGGATCGAGACAACCGGGTTTCAGCCAACTGTGAGTCTGAGTGAGGGCATCTCAAGAACTTATCCCTGGATTGAACGTCAGGTCAGGGGCGGGTAACAACTACCCATTTTTAATCCGCCTTTATCCAGCGCGGCACTCGCTTGAGATCCGCTCAATTTCTGGCCAGTTGAGCTCACTTGAGTCCCAGAGGAGATCAAAAGCCTCATCAGCAACGTCTGTAAAGCCGTGGCGATTGCGAAATTGGTATAACCGGCGCTTACGTTGACCGCCTATGCCGAGCCGTTCGAGACGGCCAACACAATGAGCGTCCCATGCAGCAAATTGGCTGAGACTTAACTCATCGTCGGCTGGCGCATCATCAAATCGGCCTGACCGTCGGTCAAGAATCCGAATGAGAAGCCGCCCAATTGTGTCGCGAGTTCGCTGTTTACCGAAGTGCCGTGGACGTTGCGTGTTTTCAAGCGCTCCGCCATCTACCCACAATTCAACAGGGTCATAAGCAGTTATCTTGCTTCGCCCTAAGGGCGAAGCCTCATCTATTTCCAAAACAATTGGTTCGCTAAAGCCAAGCCGCTCGGCAACCTCTCCTACGACTTCGCCAATCACGGCTGAGTCGTAAAAGACCATCTCGAATGACTTGGGCGTCACCGAGATCTCGCTCATCAGCTGGGTGCCTCGACTCGGGCTTCTCTAGACATGTCAGCAATTTCGTCAATTTCATCGTCTGAAAAGCCAGCCAGTTCCCGAAAGCGCCTAGTCAGCTGGATAGGACTGTCGTCATCTTCGCCTCGGAAGCCATTAAACGAGAACAGTCGGTCGACTATCTTTTGGAATTCCAAGGCCTTGTCTAACCGCTCTTTGTCGTTTGCCGTTAAGCGACGTAGCCAGTCAGAGCCCATCTTTACGTGGGTTACCTCATCGGCAAGCATCCAGTCTTCGCAAAACTCCAAAACGGGATCGCCAGCTAGGTTGCCGAATTCCTTCATGGTGTTAAAAACATCTATAGCTAAGCCCTCAAGAGCTCTATTTACACCGGTAAGTCGAAGAACGGGGTCAGGGTTGCACGCTGCTTCGTAAAGGAGACCATTTTCAGCAAACTCACCAAGTTCGGTTCCCATATGTTCTGCTAACGACACCGAGATTTCGCAATGGCGAGCTTCATCCCAGCACTGACGCGCCATATCGAGTTTCAAAGCCAACGGAACTTCTTCATCTAATTCAAAATCCCAGCAAGTTCGACCCGCTCCTTCAAGAGCTTGGATTTCACCGACAAAGATGCCGTGCATGAGTGCACGAGCACGGTCCGGGCCGTTGGCTAGTTCAGGCGTCAATTTAGCTAATCGATCGCCGCTACTACCGCCGGCAACTCTCGCACCTCTGGGGTCACCTAATCGTTGCTCGTTTGTTTGACGAATGAACCGGGCATCGCGTGCCAACTCTTCAGCCGGAAAAATTTTTCGCATTAATTATCCTCCATTGCTTCGACGTAGGGATCGCCAATCGATCCTGGGCCTGCAATGCCACCTGCAGCCAGCATAAGCTTCTCAAGCTTCGCTTGGTGAGTCATTGCCCTATCAACTTCCTCATCCGACTCAAGCATTGATTGAATGAGCATCTCGCCCTCCCGCCAATCGTTGAACTCGTCCTGAAGAATGAAATCGAGAATTCGCACTGTAGGCATATCGGTAATTTCCGAGGTCGCATTCCGGTGATAGGTATATGCGGCAATCGTGTGCGGGATGAGTACCCGATAAACGCCAACGAGCTTTTCGATGGTCATGTGCGCATCCTCCGGCGCAGTCATTGCCTCAACAAAAGTCGCTATTTCGTCATTAGCGGGAACTGTAAGACGTTCTGTCTTCATCTCACGCAGCTCGGGAAGGCGTTTGTCGAACAATTCCGCATGCCAGGCGTGGTGATAGCAGTGTGTACCCAAGCGTAGTTTCACATCAAGTTCCGGCACAGTCGCTACCCAACCGCCTAAGGCTTCAAAGAGTTTGATTTCGAGCCACTTGTAATTGCCAACACGCTTGGCTGTTTCTTCAACGTCAAACAGGCCAGGTAAGGTTCGCCGATCCCACGGCGCAAACGGCTCTCGAGGTCGCTTGATGTCAGTCATGAAAGTTGCTTCAGTTCCTCTAAGAGCGGCAGTTCTCTGGATAAATCGTTCTGATACATGAGTGTGGGAGAGCTTACCGGTCGTTTAGCTAAAAAAGGAACCCAATCGAACGCCTAAATTTCGAGCTATCGATACCGATTAGTTATAGGCAGCCGACGGTCCTTACCAAATGCCTTCTCTGAGATGCGAGGGCCAGGGGGAGACTGGCGCCGCTTATATTCAGCAAGATCTACTAGACGCGTTATCTGCTCGACGATCGCCGAGTCATAACCTTGAGAAAGAAGTTCATCAGCAGTTTGATCTTGCTCTACGTAAGCCTCGAGCAACCCGTCTAGCAGCTCATACGGCGGCAGAGATTCATCGTCAGTTTGATTAGGTCGTAATTCAGCTGAAGGTGGCTTCGATATAGACGATTCAGGAATCCACTCGCTAGCTTCCTGCGCATTGCGCCAGCGACAGAGTTCGTACACCAGCAACTTGGGACAGTCTTTAAGTATCGCGAAACCGCCTGCGGTATCACCATAAAGCGTCGAGTAGCCAACCGAAGTTTCACTTTTGTTCCCGGTCGTGAGAACAAGCCATGCTCGTTTATTGGAAAGCGCCATCAAGATGACGCCCCGAATTCGACTTTGAAGATTTTCTTCTGTTAAGTCCGACGCGAGACCGCTGAAGGAAGGGTCAAGCATCTCAGTAAACGCTGCGTGTGCCGGTTCGATTGGGATAGTGGAAAAATCGATACCTAAGTTCAAAGCGAGTTGCTTTGCGTCATCCTCGGAACCTTGGCTTGAATACCGAGAGGGCATTGAAATTCCATGCACACATTTCGCACCAAGCGCATCTACTGCTATGGCTGCTACCAAGCTCGAATCGACTCCGCCAGAAAGACCGATCACGACCTCGTCAAAGCCATTTTTGTGGACGTAGTCGCGGGTGGCGAGAACCAGCGCTGACCAAACTTCCTCTAGGTCACCAAAAGACGGCGCCATCGCCGGGGAGGAAATTGCTACCTTCCCCCGCCGCGCGGAGGAGACATAGACAACTTTTTCTGCAGCCGATGGCCTATCCATAACTTCTATATCGATTAGTTGGTAGGCCTCTTCAAATTGGGGAAGCTGCGTCAGAATTTCCCCTTTAGCGCCGGCTACAAAAGACGCTCCGTCAAATATAAGTTCGTCTTGGCCTCCGACTTGATTGAGATAAACGACTGGAGTCTCATGTTTCGCGGTGCGCTCAACAACGGTCGAAGCGCGTACCTTGTCCTTACCTCTTTGATATGGCGAAGCGTTAATTGATAGGGCCAATGACGCTCCGGCTTCAATTTGACCTTCCAAAGGCCCATCGTCGAACCAAAGATCCTCACAGACCGAAATACCGACGTTGATATCAGCTATCCGAAAAACACTGGGATCAGAAGTTCCGGCAACGAAATAGCGCTTCTCATCAAATACTGAATAGTTCGGCAATAACTGTTTCCGATAAGTGCCTGCAATGCGCCCCTCAGAGCAAACAGCAGCAGCGTTATAAAGTGCTCCGTTGCTTAGCTCAGGGAAACCTATTACTGCCACGGCCTCACGCGTGGCCTTCGCGACACGAGCTAACGCACCAGCTGCATCTTCAAGAAAACGTGGCTTGAGCAGCAAGTCTTCAGGTGGATATCCACAGATCGCCAACTCACTAAATACGACGAGGTCAGCGTCCTGATCGCAGCTCTGCTCATAGGCATCCATAAGTTTTAGAGCATTGGCTTCTAAATCACCAACGCTCATATTGAGTTGCGCTAAGGCCACTCTAATTAATGCCATGAGTACGAGGCTAGAAGGCTACACCCATGAATTGAAAACAATTTGGGCGAGGCAACATGCCTCGCCCAAATAAGTAACCAGTTGGATTAACTACGCCAGCACTTCGCAACACGTGTTGGTAAGAAGAGCCGCTACGACATAAGGGTCAGCATTCGCGTTTGGTCTGCGATCCTCGAGGTATCCCTTACCATCGCGCGCAACTTGCCACGGAATACGGATAGATGCGCCGCGGTCTGAAACCCCGTAGCTGAACTGGTCAAAGCGTTGCGTTTCATGCTCACCAGTTAGGCGGTCTTCAATGCCAACTCCGTAGCCAGCTAAGTGCTCTTCAGGCTTTCCAGGCGCACCCATTGATTGAGCAGCCTTCTCAACAGCTTCATAGCTATCTCGCATGGCATTTGTAGAGAAGTTGGTGTGCATTCCGGCACCGTTCCAATCGCCCTTCATCGGCTTTGCATCAATACTGATAGTGAGGCCATGCATCTCGCCAGCTCGGTAGAGGAGGTAGCGAGCCATCCATAGATGATCGCCGACCGTGACTGTGTCCGCTGGGCCAATTTGGAATTCCCATTGACCTGGCATTACTTCTGCGTTGGTACCCGAGATGGCCAGACCGGCGTCGATGCACCAGGTGGTGTGTTGCTCAACAATTTCTCGTCCACGAATTTTTTCGGCGCCTACACCACAATAGTAAGGGCCTTGCGGTCCCGGGAAACCACCATCGGGGAACCCTGCGGGCCAGCCGGTCGTGGGGTCGAGCATCGTGTACTCCTGCTCCAAACCGAACCACGGTTCTTGGTCTCCGTACTTGTCGAGAGCCGCTCGGGCTCCGGCTCGAGTGTTAGTTGGGTGCGGTGACATGTCAGCGGTTAACAGCGTCTCGCACAAAACTAAAATGTTGTCACCTCCCCGGATTGGATCAGGGCACTGGAAAACAGGGTCGAGGACGACGTCAGAATTGTCGCCCGTTGCCTGATTCGTGCTTGATCCGTCGAAACCCCATATTCCTGGGGTGTCACCGTCAGCCAAGACTTTGGTCTTTGACCTAATCGCTGCCGTCGGTTCAGTTCCGTCAATCCATATATATTCAGCCCGGTAAGCCACTTGTTTGCTCCTAAAAGATGAGGCGGGAACGAACGGCAAACTAACAATTCGACGGCACGAATCACACAATTTTTCGTCGCTGAAACGCAATATGAAGAGCTTAGGAACGCCTAGAGGCCTAGTTCTAGCCTTCTAGTCCAATTATGAACGTCATGTAAACAAAGGCGGAGAGGTTTGATTTACCTCGTCAAGCCTCAAGAATAGGGTAAACAAAATGTGGCTTTATGCCCCGACCGAGGAAACCAATTCAGATGGAACGACCACAGGATTACGTCCAGCGCCGGGTGGAAGAACGTGGAATTCGACTAGTTCGTCTTTGGTTCACTGATGTTCAGGGACAATTAAAGTCATTCTCAATCTCACCGGCCGAACTTGAGACGGCTTTCGAGAATGGCATGATCTTCGATGGGTCTTCTATCGATGGTTTTAGTCGAATTCGGGAAGAAGACATGGTTGCTCGACCTGACGCCGCGACATTCGAACTCACACGGTGGGGTGGAAGTGACGAAAACGCGGCCCGGATGTTTTGCGATATTGAGCGAGCCGACGGCAGTCCATTTCCGGGTGACTCACGCCAGGTACTCCGCCGCTCCATGGATAAAGCTCGGGCGCAAGGCTTCACTTTCTTTACCGCTCCAGAACTTGAATATTTTCTCTTTGAGGCCGACCGCAACGGTGACCCAGTGCCCCTTGATCGCAGTAGCTACTTTGACCTCACCACGTCGGACGTCGTTAGCAATATTCGCCGGAAGACATTGACCACTTTGGAGGCAATGGGGATTCCTGTTGAATATTCGTTTCATGAAGATGCGCCGAGCCAGTACGAGATAGACCTGAGATACACAGACGCCTTAACAATGGCTGACAACGTGATGACGTTTCGACTGATTGTCAGGGAGATAGCCCTCGAACATGGGGTTCACGCCACCTTTATGCCAAAGCCTTTATCCGGAGTTCAAGGTTCGGGCATGCACACACACTTATCTCTTTTCAAAGACGGCTCGAACGCCTTTCATGATCCCGAAAGTCCTGATGGTCTTTCTGCCGTCGCAAAGGGCTTCATCGCCGGCCTGCTGCACCATGCTAGGGAAATCACGGCGGTCACTAATCAGCTCGTCAACAGCTATAAACGTTTAGTGACGGGGTATGAAGCGCCGGTCAATGTGTCTTGGGCGCGCGCCAACCGCGCCGCATTAATAAGAGTTCCTGCGGCACGCGAGGCCGGTGTAGATGACACCACCAGAATCGAATACAGAGCTCCCGATCCCGCGTGTAATCCTTACCTAACCTTCGCTGTGATTTTGGCAGCTGGGATGAAAGGCATCGAACAAGGCTACGAATTACCTCTTGAGGCGCCGCCATCAATGACAGGCTTCACAGAGCACGGCGGCCTTATTGACCAAGCCCAACTTCCGCAGTCTTTAGATGAAGCTTTAGACGAAATGGAAAAGAGCGACTTGGTTGCTGACACTTTGGGCGACCATTTATTCAGTTGGTTTCTAAGAAATAAACGCAGAGAATGGAATGAGTACAAGGCTCAAGTAACCCCATTCGAACTTGACCGCTATTACACAAGCCTGTGATGACTGTCTTAGCAATATTCCCCGCCGACCCCTCTCCGGAATTAGCTCAACTTCTGGATCTGAGCGGTTTCGTATGGAAAGGCATCGCTGAAGCAAGCGATGTAGATCGCCTAGAACCTGAAGACGGCTGGGGCGGAGCCATAGTCCAAATAGGTGATGACAGCGAAACTGGTTGGGGAATACTTCGGGCTTTCCGGAAACGAGATATCCCAGTTTCTCCTCTTCTTTTGATCATCAGAGGCAACGAGCTTCAGGAGCTCGAATTACGCGATGATCTTTTCGATGACTTCTGCTTAGATCCCTTTCACCCAAGGGAGTTAGAAGCTCGGATCAAACACATGTTGGCGTCATCCGAAATTCGCCCTGAGAGCGAGAAAATTGAGTACGGGCCGCTAGTTCTGGACCTGGAAACCTATGAAGCTTCAGTGGATGGCACGCCTGTAGATCTCACCTTTATGGAGTATGAATTACTTCGCTTTCTTTCCGCCACACCCGGAAGGGTTTTCACCCGAGAGGTGCTCCTTAGCAGAGTTTGGGGTTACGAGTACTACGGAGGCGCTCGGACAGTCGACGTTCATGTAAGGCGACTGAGAGCAAAGCTGGGAGAAGAGTACGCCGGTTTGATTCAGACCGTACGAAGTGTTGGCTATCGATTCGGTGAGAGCCGGCGACGCTGATAGTTGGCCCAGAGTTACTTCTAATAGTTCGTTTCGATCAGGCTGCTTCCCTCATGCCTGCTCTCCGCATCATCTTTTAGAGAGTTCCCAAGCAAGGCCGCCACAGCAACAAGGCTCATCGAGATCAAGAACGGACTTAAAAGCAGAATGACGGCTATAGCTATTCCTCCGACCATATTTCAGATGGTAGCTACTATCAGCGTAAGGAACGAACTGTAAGGAGAATTAGCTAAGAATTTGAGCTTTTAATCAACGGGCTTACTTTGGTCGAAATTTCGACCTGACTCAGCTTGGTATCTGAGCAATTGCCTCAATTTCCACGAGTGCTCCGAGTGGAAGTGCCTTTACTGCAATAGCGGATCGCGACGGTCGGTGATCTCCAAAAGCATCGGCGTAAATCCCGTTAATTGTTGAGAAGTTGTCAATATCGGTCATAAAGACAGTGCACTTCACAACATTTTCTAAGAGTAAACCGCTTTCGGCGAGAACACCTTGAACATTCTCGAGAGCTTGAGCAGTTTGATTTTCCACGCCGTCCGTCAGCGAGCCTCCTGAAATGCCAACCTGGCCTGATACGAACAGTAAGTCACCAGCTTGGTATGAAGCCGAGTAATGGGCAACGGGTTTTGACACGTGGAACCTCCAATATTTTTGTAAAACGCGACCCGGTTTTAGCCAGCAGGCAATTCAACCGGGCAGCCCCGATTCAACCATGCTGAAGCCGCCACCGCAGCAAATACTGCGTCGCCAGCAGCAATCGCAGGCCCATCTCCAACCGAAATGACTTCTACTTCCGGACTATTCGCCGAATTGAGAATGCCAAACGACCTGATCGTAAGGTCGTGAACTTCTCCATCTTCGTCAACACTTAAGCTCTCAGAGGTAACCCAGCTATACGCCATATGAGCAGCACCAATGCAGTAGCTCCGAAACATCACCCAGTCAATTGGAGTACCGGCGTTAATCTCAATTCTGATTCGCCCATCGCCAATTGCCGCTCTAGCTGATGCACCGGTAGGAGAGGTAATCCAATCGGTTTGACCCCTAAGTCCAGCCTTTAACATTTCTGCCTCAACCCAACCTGACCCTCTGACCATTGACGAAGTAGGCGGTCCTTGAACTTCCACTTCTTCGATTTCGCAGTCCGGCAACACAGAGCGAATTAATGAATTAATTCCCTCAGTCTTCACAACACGAATAACGCCGCTTCCGTCACTTCGCATTCCGGCAGCAATAGGAGGCCGTTTAACTCCGTACTTGACTGCGTCTTCTCGGGACCATAAATAACGGATCGTGTTTTGGTGGCTCTGGGCGAGATCCCTCGCAATATCGTTTACGTCGGTGCGCGCTTTTCCTCCAAAAGCACCGCCATTCGCTATCGGATCTGCCGGATCACCATCGGGTCGACACCAAGAAGCATCAGTTTCAAGATATGCAGGTTCAACCCATGATGTACGAAGCATTAACTCCCAGTCACCCTCCGGCAACAGCAATGGGTGCGCCGTTCCAAGAGTCGAACGGCGACCTTGCACTTTCCCAGAGAGTTGACGCGCTTCATGCAATGTTTGCGCTACATAAACTTGATCTCTTCCGCGAACAGCTACTGACGCTTCTTGCGGAGCGGTGTCATCTGCGAATCGAGCCTGACCGAGAACGACTTCTTCGCTCACAATTTGGCGGCTACCTGTTTCGAGGGTCGCTTGTCTGGTGGCGGCGTCTAAATCTCGTTGATCTGTTGCTTCGTCTACACCGGACGCAGCCTCTCGAATCGTTTGCCAGCCGGTACACCTGCACAGATGAGCCGCGAGGGCTCGATCAATGACTTGGCGATCAGAGAGATCCGCTCCCCTACGTTCGTGACCAACTAAGCGACAAACAATACCCGGAGTACAAAAACCGCATTGTGATGCGCCATGCGCCAAAAACGCATCCACCCATCGAGAGCGTTCTGCCCCTGTGAGACCTTCGACCGTAGTCACATGACGACCCGAGATTCGCCGAAGCGGCGTTACACATGCGACTCGAGGATCACCGTCAACTAGCACCGTGCAACACCCGCATTGACCTTGCGGACTGCATCCATCCTTCACTGAACGGTTGCCCAATCGATCACGCAATGCGCCTAGAAGGCTCCCGCCGTCATCGACAACTTCAACTTCGCTGCCATCCAATTCGAACTTCACCATGCGGTCGATCGGAATACCTCCAGAGTCGAAAACGTCCCTCCGCTTCAGATGAGACCACAGTTCAGGCTACGTTCCAAGGAGTGGATCGCAATATCTGGAACCCGGGAACCATTTCGAGGAGAAACTTTCTCGGCCTATTCGGCGGAGGCCTGACCGCAACTGCCTTACTATCTGCGTGCAGTCAAAACAACGATTCAGTTGCAGAGCTCCGCACCGCGTCAAAGTGGTTTTCTGATCAGACAATTGTCAGCGGCCAGGGGCCACAAAGAACTGTCTGGTCTTTTTCTGACGAACAAGGCAATCTCGGCGGTCTTTCACCGGAGATCATCCAAGTCGAAGTTGCTAATGCGCAGTTAGATGTCGTTTATCGCGCTGAAACCCAACGGCACATGGACGGCGTAGCAATGCCCTACTACCCAGTGATCGTTCCGTTTCAAGCGGCTGAAGTTCATGAGTTTCGCTTCAACCTAGGAAGCAGGGGACAATACGTTGGATATGCCATTCCTGGTTCACGATCAACAAGTCCGATTTTTTGGCCAGGTGACCGATTCCCAACTATTCAAAGCCCTACATTCACCGATCAAGGATCCGTTTCCCCGATTTGCACTCGAACACCCATGTGTCCTTTTCACGAGGTTTCGATTGCGGACTCGATTGCCTCACCACGAGCAACGATAGTTATCGTTACGACACCAGCATTTTGCGGCACCTCGTGGATGTGTGGTCCCGTT
>Ga0209036_1000337_pt1 | contig 19890 bp, 13 predicted proteins | sample MarorgKNORR_S2LV_3_FD_188222 | JGI IMG/M metagenome (GOLD analysis project Ga0209036, IMG submission 188222) | Marine microbial communities from the Southern Atlantic Ocean, analyzing organic carbon cycling - DCM_A/KNORR_S2/LV (SPAdes) (version 2) | ecosystem: Environmental > Aquatic > Marine >... | reverse complement strand
GATATAGAAATACAATCTAGTTTAATTTCCGATCAAATAATACTAGTTTCAATGTTTAGTTGTTGTTTAGGGTTTCCACTAGGAATTATAGCACTAATTGGGTGGTTAGTAGTTTGGCGAACAAAAAATAAGTCGCCACAAAAGTTGATAGTCAACGAGCAGATAATGACTACTGATCAATTGTTTAAGCAATACAATGCAAAATCAGAAAAATCCATGATTGAAAACGATGAGGTACCTGCTCCGTTTAGAGATATAGAAAAGGTAACGGTAACTATCAATGAATTATCACTTGATGATGATGATCCAGATGTAACTAAAGAAAAAGTCAAACAATTTCTTGAAGAACATGTGGGTTTCGAAGAAAATGATAATGCTAAAGAAAGTGATGGGAATTGGAAAAATTGGGATGATGGAGAGTGATGCAAACGCTTCTAATATTCATAAAATCATTAAATGGGTTTTTAGATACCCCCTAACTACCCAACTTCAAGTTGGTAAGTAGTATGGACTTTGATGAGGCTATGACTATACTAGAAAATCAAGCTAGAAGAAGTATTTTACAACATCTAGTTAAGGAACCACATTATCCATTACAACTCTCTGAATTACTAGATATCAGTCAGCAAGCGGTTATGAAGCATATCAAGGTCTTAGAAAAGTCTGGTTTTATTGAGGCTGAAATTGTACCCTCAGAAAAAGGGGGGCCTCCTAAGAAAATGTACAAAGTGAATCAATCGTTTTCTTTGAGATTGGACTTGGGGCCGGAGTTATTCAAAGCGGAGTCTAGAACTATTCCAGCTGGTGGCCCTATGAGACTTTCTAACAAATTACCTACAGAATTAAACCCCGTAATAGATCGTTTAGGTACTAGAAGAGACTTATCAATGTCTGAAGCAATGAATATATTATCCGATTTAGATTCAGCACTTGAGAAAATAGATCGGCAAAGAGATGCCATTATCGCTTTACATCAGCAAATAATGATGAAAACCTCAAAAGAGGTTATTGAAAATGCTGACTCATATGAAGAGAGAATAATGGCAAGAGAAATGATGACACAACCAAGAAGACCTTTGGACTTAGATATATTCTCACAGAATCTAAGAATACAAGAATCTCAAGCCGAAGATATCATGGAAAATATACGAGATAGATTGATGAAAGATTTCGTAATTAATAATGATAACTTTGTTTCTGCTGACAAGGATACCCCGCTTCCTTGGTGGTTAATCAAGTAACTAAATGGTTAACTTTTAATTCAAAATTGAGTATCTGAGTCATCATCAAGATTTGACATCATACTGCTTTTTTCTGCAAAGCGATCTAATGCTTCCATCCTTCTACCGTACATAACAACGCCAGCGACTGCAATTAATGCAAAGGTCGCCCCGAGTATTATAGCAGGCACTGAATATCTCGCAATAATTTCAACACCAACATCTAAAACTCCATTATTTGAACCCATTTCTCCAGCCGATTTGAAATTATTTTTCTCATCCGTTTCGACTATAATATTATCTGGATCGACTACAACTACTACTTCATGAGTACCTGCCTCAACTAAGTAAAGTAAAGTGATTAATGGCGGGTCATCATCAGAAGTGGTCGGCATAATTGCTTCAATTAGTTGACGATATGCTACATTTTCTTCGCTACAGCCGTTTTTCTTGATTGAATTAACCGACTGCCCTACGCATAAAATTACATTCACATCTGTTGCATGAGAATTTCCATCATTGAAAATTGAAACAGTTACCGAGAGCATGTCTCCTATCTGTCCTTTTGTCTTTCCAACATCAACGCTCAAAATCTGTAAATCTGGTGCTCTGAGTCTTAATTCTAGTACTTGTTCATTAGTATCACAATTAGGACGATAATTATCAGGGAAGCCATCCCCATTCATGTCGATTGTACAAGAATCTTCCCAAATTGCAGTCTCATCAAAGTCGCCACCTGATAATGAATCACCAAAACTTGACTTTAATTTGATTCCGATTTCCCTATCTGCCAAAGCAGCAGTAGGATCTATTGTAACTATTGCAACCAACTGTAATGTAGTATATGAAGGCATTTCTGGCAACGTAATTCGTCCTTTGGAATCCTTGTAACAAACATCCGTTGGAAGAGGATCTCCTTGCATCAATACCACACAGGGTCGTTCTATTGGATATTCGCTACCAAATCCTTCTAATAATGCATAATCAATTCTCCATGAGCTCAAAGCATTCAATCCAGGTGCTGAGTCCCAACCTGCACCATCCACTGTATGGTTGTGTACAGTAGGCTGATCTGCAACATTACCAAAGTTTGTCACATTCATTGTGAACCTGACGACTCTGCCTGGAGCAGTTGTTTTTATTCTACTTTCAACTGTTGGATCAACTGTTATTCTCATGTCGTGGAACTCTACCACTTCAACCTGTAATGTAACTAGATCTCTAAGTTTAGTCCCTTCAAATGATTCTTCACTGTATATTTCAATCACTATTGTATATTGGCCTGCTAATGTCTCTTCTGGGACATTAATCATAATCGGAATTTGTTGAGATTCATCTCTATCTAATTCTTGGAAAAGAATCCTAGGTATTACTACATCCCAAACATCTGAATTCCCGTCTTGGTCTGTAATCGAGCCTATGGCCATATCATAGCGGTCTGCGCCATTGCCTGTATTTTCTATAACGGTATCAAGTTGATACTCTTGTCCAGGATACAATGATAGTATGGTCTCTGTACTAGCGTCTAAATCATATCTTTGTATTACATTAGTTACAAGGACTACTGAGTCTCTAACTTTAGGTGCACCATCTAATGATGCTTTGACTGTAACAGAATCTCCAATTCCTGCTGTTGCATTATACGGCGCACACATCTCTGCTGTAACAGTTCTAGGGGCGTCTACTGTCCAATAACGAGGAGTTTCTTGAGGTATACTATTGCCTCCAGGGGCCTCTGAAAAGTCGAGATTGACTGTCCAATGATCAAATCTCCAAGTTTGATCTGAGACGCCTTCTGGTTTCTCTTCAGGGCCTCCTGGTGTTGTGAAAACTAAATGTCCGGGAGTGAAATTCTTTGTTACCTCGATATCAAATTCCGAACATTCTCCTGGTAAAACATGCATTGTAGTTTCACCTAACTCGAAAACAATATTTCCAGTACTCTTGATAGACACATTGACCCATAATTCAAGAATATCAAATGTCCCTTTATCGACCGACAATACTGGTTCACCTGTTGACCATCCCTTCAGGTAAACTACGAATGTCCCCGGTTCTTGGGAAGTAGGGACATCGATTTGTAAATTCCTAGTCATCGATTGTCCAGGATCTAAAGACAAAGAGGTTGGGAACGTTACTCCCCATCCGAAAGGTAAAGCCCATTCTGTTTGACCTTCCAAAGTAGTCGGATCATAGAATGCAAACGTATCATACACATTTCCAGTATTTGTTATCGATATCGAAAAGGTCGCCTGCTGTCCTTGTTCAACATCGGCTTGATAATGACTGGTATCTAACTCGATTCCATGTACTACATCCATTAAAGTTAGAGTGATTGCTTCGTCTCTAATTGCTGGATCTTTGTAGGATACTGCTGTGACTTTGATAGTTGCAAGTTCGTCATGATGTGCTTGATAAATAGTAGGAGCTCTGACTCTCATATACAAATCAAGACTGTCTCCACCTTGTAGCGATACGGGTGTGGAATCAAAAATTGGTGTATGGTTACTAGCAAAGAATATGCTTGCACTCCAATTAGTAGGGACTCCTTCAACCGCTAATGAAAATATATCTGAAACTAAGTCTGCAGGTCCGGGAGTTGGATTAGAAATCGACATATTGTAAGTAGTCTGCTCGCTAGGCTCTATTGTGTGGTAGAATGTTTCATCCTCAGCCAATGAAACATCAACTAGACCTGTAAGAATATGCACATAGCATAATGTGTAAACTCCGCCATTATTCTCATCACTACATTTGTTTGTATCTGACCAAGCGACGTGAGCACCACTACCCATATCGTTAGCAAATGCTGGTGGCTGCCCTAATTCAGGAAGTGCTGGAGAATTTGGTCCTAATTTATCAGACTGCCATTCAGTTATTGGGAGCAGTTCCCATGGGTCAAATATCGATGAGGCTATGGAATTCAAAGGGAACCCCGTTGGCCAGTCATTGTTGGTGTGATTCAAACGAGTATACATCAAAGTCTCACCTTGAGAACCATTGTAGTTATCTAACCAAGTCAAATGGACGTTATCGAAAGAATCCGTTAAAATTGATGGCATATGTGAATTGCCACCAAATGGACGATCGGGCGCCAGTCCTTCGTAGCCCTCGACATTAGAAATTGCTGCGTCTGAGATTTGTTTAATTGCATATGAAGGTAATCCTTCACTGACTCCATCCCATGCTCCTGCAGAACTCAAACGCAATCGAGTGTAATAAATCTCGTAGTTAACATCAATATCGAACCCGTATGCTCTACCGTCCATCCAAGTTACGTGTGTATTTCCTGAATTATCAATGGCAATAGCCGGATGTAAACTGTAAGCGTCATTTAATGTGACTCTGGTATCATTTACTACTACTAAATGTCCGTAACCAAGCGCATCTGGTGATGCCCCTAAGTCTTCGATATATCTGTCCGCAGCTTGATCAACAAAAGTACCTGAGTCTCCTTTCTGCCAGCCTGGCCATGGAGAGTCAAGAAGCGTTAGAGGATCTAAAACGGTCAAAAATATCTCTCTAGAATTATTTGTAGATAAGTAAACCAACGCTTCAACCATTAGTTGCATTTCTGCCTGGTTGCCAGAACCTGTTGGGAAACTATACATCATACCTTCTGCATTAGTTAATGCCAAAGTAGCGCCGCTACAAGTTCGACTATTGAGACTGGTGAATCCATTTGGACACTGCGCGAGATCCATCATGTGAGAACCTACTTCTGTAGACCCACTACCGAATCCTGCTGCTAAGAGAGGGATTGGGATGATTCCTGCTGTAACACAGGCATTGTGTGCTTCAAGAATAGACTGTGTATCATCTGCATCTCCTGCTGGATCTCCTCCATAAGGACCTTCATCTGAAATAGGGATTACAATCTTTGTTGCATTTGGATTCCATACGTGATCAAGCATTGTAGGAGGGTTTCCGGGCACATTGCCTTGAGCGTCGTGCCAAGAAAGACAAGCCCATGTGGATGCAGGTCCCCAAAACTCACTGTAATATCCGCCGTCTTGTGGTAGATCGATAGCCCCGTTAGAATATACCACTTCAGTTAATTCTCTAATTCCGCCTGAATCATCGTTTGGTTGGAGCCCTAGAGCTGTGACTCGTGGACCTTGATTACCACTGCCTCCAGTAGAATATGCAGTAGCACAATTACCACTAGTCGCAGCAGAAGGCCAGTTCCCACTCAGAGCATAGAGAGTTTCGTAAACAGTCATGTTAGCACGTTCTAACATCGGCTTTAGCCCTTCAAAGTTGTAACCACTAGCAAAGGAACCGCCGTAGAATACAGCACACATGTCTGCCCACTCTGCATTCATTGAACCTGATGTATCAATAGGGACAACCATCTCTACTTTACCACCACGTGTATCATCCCATACCACTTGTACAAAATCGTCCAAATCTACAGCTACATCAGGATGACCTTTGTGGCCAATTATTGGAGTTAGTAAGGTTTCGTCAACTGCTACAATTGCTGTTCTAGCAATTACGTCTGCTTCAATCATTGCATAGTATATTTGCGGCTGTTGGTAATACTTGTCCAATGGCTCATAAGAATCTTCCCAAACAATATGTGCATTTGACTGGGAGTCAACATCAATAGCTGGCCAATCTCTATTTTGAGTGTGTCGAGAGACTTCAAAATCATCGATTACAGAGATTGACGCATCGATTGCTACTCCACCGTCAAGATCGTCTTGTGACGGGTCAACTACTGTGTATTTGATGGCCCAATTGCCGGTCCTGTCTGCCCAAACAATGTGTGCTCTATCATTATCATCAATCGCAATATCGGGGTGCCAAGCTCTGCTTTGTCCTGCATTGGATATCTGGGTATCATCAATTAAAGTATCACCTCGAGCATCAACCAGTTTGTAATACAGGTGTTGGGTGTTTCTACTCCAAACGAAATGGACATTTCCTTCAGAGTCTGAATCTAAAGCAACCATCCTATCATTTTGGCTGCCCCCGTTCACAATTTGTACTGCGTCTGTAAGCACAACTTCACTAGCAGCTACTTGTGGGGTAACCATCGAAACAAATACTCCCATTATCATTAATGTAACCATCATTATGCTATTTCTCATCTTACTTCTATCCATAGAACTCACCTCAGCATGTGCTGCAACAGGCAAGATTGAACATTCGCTATACTTAACCTCGACCCTTACGGGTCATTTGAAAAATAATATATTAGGCCCATTCGTCTCTATCAAAACTACGGCCAAAACCACCAGTTTCATCGAAATCTACGTCCATTTTCTCTTCTTTTGTCTGTTTCCCACGAGGATTTTTATTTGGTTTATTAGGCCAATCGTCCACCGGCCCGGGTTTACCAGTACCTGGCCCGTATCCAAACTTTATTTTATGAATTAATGATAATTTTGTTAACCATACTTTCCTCATTGTATGCATGAATTCATTCTGTGTTAATCCATCGAACCAAATTGGTCTTGAAAGATTGAATGCTTGTAACGGACCTGTTTCTTTTTGTTCTTTTTTACCGATATGAAGTACCCAATCTAAGTTAGCTTGAGTCAATAATATTCTAGTTTCATGAAGCCATGTTTCCCACTCAAGTGAGTCTGATGAATAATGCTCTTTCATTTCTAATTGTTGGCCTTCATCAACCCTAGTTATTGAATATATCAAAACTAAATTTCTATTTTTAGGGATTACAATGTTGAAGAGATGTGCTGCTTTTGTTGGAGGGTATCTAACATGGAGGTGAAGGAAGTTCTGATTATCCTGCACTTCACGAGTTTCGAGTTTCTCACTGGCAAGCCATTTTCTAATAGTAGTGGCAGCCAAGGTTGCATCCATATCCATTGTTTATCATCGTCCTATTTTAGAGATTCTAATTGGCTTCTTAATTTTTCAATTAAAACTTCGAATTCGCCACTAATCGGAGTTTTCGAAAAATTACGTATTTTAACGATTTTTCTGAACTTAGACCAATGATCGTATCCCAGCAGGAAAATTAAAGAAGATATATAAAATACAAATATTATCAAAACAAAACATAGGATTCCTTGTATCGAGAAAAAGTTGATACCTAATATTAAGACAAGTATTAACGAAATTATAGGCCAAAAAATAACAGGAGAAAACATACCTGCTAAGAAAAAGTAGGTTGTTCGCGCGTCCAAACCTTCGTCGCTACCCTCTGCCATATAACGTGCTAATAGAGATTGGATACCAGATCCAATAATTGCGGGAATGGAGAAAAGAGTCATGAGGAAGATACCTATGAACGCATTGTAAAACGTGGATAGATTCATATTCTTTAATTTTTGATTTTGATTGATACAATTAGCGTCAAGTTCGTATGAATCTAATATTTCAGCAGCATCGGTAGCATATGGAATTAGTTCAAGATATTTGTCATTTTCATTTATTTCATCTCTAATACGCCTTGTAGCGTGAACTTCTTGGCTGAGAGATGTTAGAGGTTTTTCATCGTGATTGGCTTTGAGATGAGCAATTAATTTCCAAGCCCTATAGGTCTCCCAATCCGGTGCCCCAGGAGTTAGCGGAGATAGTTTAAGGTACATTTCCTGCTTCAATTCATTTACTGCTGAAACAGGTGGCTCTATCCATTCTCCTTCTTCTAATCGTGAAGATTTATCATCATCATATACTAGTTTTATTTCTATGGGGTCGATATATTCGACATAACTTTTGGTTCTGAACCAATAATGTCTTTCCCAATGTAGGCCAGTTGGTTGTATTACTGGAGCAGGTTTACCTCTTTTTTTGGCTATCGCTGCAGAAGCTAAAGCAGCTCTTGCTGCTCCGGTTCTCAGAGCATGTAATTTAGAATCTTGATGAGATTTTCCTTCTGGCATTATAACCGCACCGTGGCCACCAGCCAAACAATTAGCAATTGTTAGCATACTTCTATCGTTTATTTTCCTTGCAAAATCTCTGTCTGTTACACCGGCCTCAACTTCCGCTTTCCTTAGAACCGGTTGGGCTCCATTTCTCCTAGACCACCAACCAATAATTGGCCCTGTAATCAGATCATGACGGCCCAAGGAAATGATTCTTTTTTTCTGTGTCAATATCATTATACTTGGGTCCACTAGTCCATTAATATGGGTCGCTATAGAAATTCTTCCGCCGATATTAGGAGGGATTGTGTCGGACTCAAAATTACGAAATATTACTGATTTCCCTACGTTTATCATTAATCTTAATAGATAACTAAAAGATAGGTTTCCCGGATGTTTTCCGGTATGGTCATAAGGGGCCTTTTCTAATTTCTTAACATTGATTTTATGGGCTGCTGCCGATAGTTCCGGAGTAATTTCAGGAGCGCTATCTGAATCGTCCACAGCATTGCGGGTTGGTTAGAGGTTGAGAATACATCGGTCAAAATATAGGAGGAATTAGAAGATTTATTCTAATTCTCGAAAGATTGCTTTTGATAGTTCAGTAGCATCGGAATGATCTATTGGACTGGGATTCCAAATGAAAGAATGAGTAGATTCTGGATATCTAGGAATTATATGAAAATGGAGATGAGGGACTGTTTGCCCTGCTTTTTCCCCATTGTTTTGGATAAGATTATAATTTTTCGCGCCCGTGACTTTCATAATAGCTCTACAAATTTTGGGCAAGGCAGCGCCTAATGAAGATGCGGAGTCCTCAGAAAGACCATCCATTGTGGGGCATTCTTCTTTTGGGATGACTAGTGTGTGTCCGCGAGAAAGAGGATTAATATCCAAGAATGCATAAACAGATTCATCTTCATAGATTTTATGAGATGGAATTTCTCCAGATAGTATTGAGTTGAAGATAGTTTTACTATTTCCGCTCATTATATCATTAACCTGATTTAGATATTGCCTCAATAATAGGAACCATTGATTTAATCTGGATTGCTTGGACAAGTTCGGTATTCATTACTCTAGATTTATCTGTTAAGGAAATTTTTGCTTCTTTTAATTCTTTAGCGCTAGAAATATTCATTTCACTATTGCTATGAACATTCTTACCAATATTTGTAACTTTGGAAGAGAATTCTCCCACCGATTGTCCTTCAATTGAAAAATAATTTTCGATATTTTTTGAGACCTTAGACAATTCCTTTTCTATCTTATTACTCCCTGCAAAATTGGCGGTTTTAGTCCATTGTCCAGCGTGACTACCAGCCGCTTCGCCAGTAACTAAATCTTCGAGTTGTAAATTTCCTGGGAGATATCCCTCACCATGCATACCTGTATTGGCCGATCGTCCGGCAGCATAAAGTCCAGTGTGCCACATTTTTTGAGAATTGAAGGTTACTCTCCCCTCTTCATCAATTGGAGCGCCTCCAAGAGTGAAAGCTACTGAAGAATATACAGGAATTACTTCTGAATTGATATCCAAACCTGTCCTTTCTTCGATTCTTCGGATAGTTTGAGCGTACCAAACTTTGGCGTCAGGCCCTAGATTCCTTAAATCTAAGACATAATCCTCTCCACTTTCCTCTTCGCCAATCTCTATATCTTCTCCGGAATCTTTTCTATACCTGCCACCGACACTTAACACATCTACTGGCAGATGCAAATTTGTACCTTTTATTGTTAGTTGATGTTTGGAAAAATTGGACATACCCTCGAGTTTAATCCCTGCAGATGCTGCTAATGAAACGCCGGTACCAGAGCCTTCTGAAATATTGCTCCATAGGCCTTGATAACCTTCTGTCGCTAAGATTATTGCCTTGGCTTGAATACCAAATACTTCTCCTGATTGTATGTCTAGTACTGTTATTCCACGTACTTGTTTACTATCCATAACTAATGAAAGTGTTTGTAAATCAGACCTTCTAACTATTCCTCTTTTGATTACCTGTTCTTCAAGGACTCTTGTTATCTCACGAGTTGTAGAATCTCCGCATCCAACAAGACGAGGTCTACTGTGGCCTTGGCAGGATGCTGCGAAAGGTAGCCCTCCCTCTCTTCTCTGTAATATCAATCCCCAATTCTCTAATTTTGCCAAAACATTCATTGCTTCACCACAAACTCTTGCAGCAGCCGACTTATTGGTTTCCTCACCACCCGCTAAAATAGTGTCATCACGGTGTGCGGTAGAATCTACTTCATCGAAAGAAACGGCAACTCCACTGACTGGAGATGCTCCCGAGCCTGAACCTATACTTCTACTATCAATTATGATCGGTTTCGTTCCAACATCAGATGACGCTATCGCTGCTCGAAGTGCCGCAGGACCGCTGCCAATTATTACAACATCCCAAGATTCCATGTTCTCTCGGACTCTTCGAAAAGATTCCTTCTCAAGAAGATGACGCAATGGAAGGCTTCTTGTTATTTATTATTCTGATACAGAGAGTGCAAGTTTTCTGACCGCCTCGGCTGCATCTGTCATCCTAACTCCCGCGCTCTCCGGATGTAGGCTAGATGTGAGAGTAGTGTGTACAATTGTGGATGAAAGAGTAATTCCATCATCGCCATTTATTGTTACTTGTACTGGGTGTGGGCCGGAGACGGTACTAGGCCAGGCAACACCTATCCACAATACCAATGCTGCGTCTAATAATCCATCGAGAGTAATTATTTGCTTAGTCTCTGTCTTCCTGCAAGGCACTCTCAATGTCTGTACTTCAGGCTCTCCGTGGGCGGTAACAATCTCAACCTCTATTGTCATATCTGATTTACTACCATTATGAACCATCACAAAAAGATCTGATTGACCATCAGACGATCTTGGAGGTAGGTCTAGATCCATTCTCCAATTATTCTCACTTAATTTTAATTCTCCGTTTTTTGATGAATCATGTAATCTATCAATCAACCGGAATAGGCCTGGTTGCCATGCCCTAGTGTGTGCTAATAAGCCCTGAATAGTGTTGATATTGATTTTAATTTCTGAATCTGTTAAAAAATCCATGGCTGAAATTTTGTAAACTTCTTTAATTGAGTGCATCATTTCTTTATCTGATAATAGCCCTCGAGCATTCAAGTGTAAAGCCGCTAACATATGTTCAAGAGCAGCTGCAGGTTCGTGACCATCTCTTACCTTAGTTGATAATTCAGAGGACCAATCATCCCAACTTCCTGCTGTTTCGGGATCTAGATGTGCAACTAATACCTCTGTAAGTACTCTTTCCAAGATACTATCATGTAATGTTGGAGCATGTAGTGAAAGAAGTGGGAAGCGGCGAGAACGCATGGGTATTGATCCTTCTAGATAAAATGTATTAAACCAACAAATAAAACCTAAAATAACTGCAAGGCTAATCAATATTTGGCCTAGGATATATCCAGTTTCGAGTTCCCATACTGCAAATAAAGAAAGAGCGGCCAGTAGTGACGAAAACATCCTTACTCTTTCTCTGAGTACCCTTTCATGGAGTGTATTAAGGATTCTTTCAACTCCAGGATAGGCTTCCTTAGATTTGAATCCCCCGATTCTTAATTGGAGTCGGTGCCTTGCAGACATTCTGGCAAATACAGAAGAAATATTTGGAGGTATTAGAAGTAAGAAATTTATGAAAAATATTGCTATGGCTAATTCTAAAGAAGAATATTCCCAATTAGTTAGTATTACTCCCGCTGAAGTAGGTGCTGCTATTGAAAACCAAAATCGAATAGATGGAGCGTATCTAATTGTTGATACAAAGGTCCAAAATCTTCTTTGAGAATCAATTCTTTCGACTCTTTTTGAAAATGCTTTATCCTCTCCAGAAGTTGCCTCCGCATAGGGAGTCGGTAACATCTCTTTAGAGGGGGGCATGACTCTACGAAGTAGTCAATATCCTTGATGCCATCGGAAGAATTTATCAAAAATGTAAGCTTTTAACGACCATCACATTTCTTGAAGCATATGCTCTCGCATATACGGGCGATTAGTGTAGTCTGGATATCACCTTGGCCTCCTAAGCCGAGAACCCGGGTTCAAATCCTGGATCGCCCGCCATTAAGAAAAAGCTAGTCCGTGACTTCTTCCGGCCTTTGCAACTCGATGAAGGAATTGTTCTAATGGTATTCTGGCATGCATAGAATTATTCAAATTTTTATCGCAATCTGCGAGGGCATCCAATATTTCGCACCTCAATTCGTCAGTAATTGAAATTCTCCTACTTACTACCACTTCATGGATTTGTGAGACTACATCTTCAGAATCTAATCCATGTTCATTCATTAATTTATCAACTTCAGCGATAGCGCCGGAAAGAATCTTTTTATTTCTCCCATTTATTTTTTCCCATTTCCACTCTACTACTTTTCCTCGCAAGGCAAGTTCAAGGAGATGCCTGCCCGCTTGCAGAGTTGTTGCTTGGACCAACTTATGCACAGCAGATCTATCTGTAGCCAACCCTCTAGACTCAAGCATTTCTAATGTGAAAATTGACTTGCGAAGATTTCCTTCACATACGTATACAATATCTCCAATTACTCCTTCATTTTTTTCAATATTCTCTTTATCGCATATAGAATTTAAAGTTGATAGTAATTGTTCTTTAGAGGTGTGGGGTATTCTTATCATTTGTGTCCTAGATCTTAATGCATCTATAATTCTGCTAGGGGCTCTTGCAACTAAAATAAATCTAGAGGCGTTACCTACCGTTTCCATCATACGACGAAGATAAGCTTGACGGATGTGCCCTAGATGATCTGCATCCTCCAACACAATTACTCTGCTAACTGGAATCTGCCCCTCTCGAATTTCAATTTCTCTTCCGGCAGGAGGAATATCAGATTTTTTAGGCTGTATAATTCCTCTATCGAAAGCATCCAAAGACATGCGTCCGGCTAATGTATCGGAGGAATCTGTTCCTCCGGGACGTAAGAAATTTTCAAACTTAGCCATGGCACCACTAGTTTTTGCAAGATCTCTGCATTGGAGGATATGGGTTGTAGATTCCCAACTTGGTCCAAGCATTTGTCTGGCGACTAATTTCCAAGATGCTGTTTTCCCAACACCTGCAGGACCGGTGATTAGTAAATTGGGAGGATTCGGAGATAAACTAGCAGAGGTCAATGCTTGACATAAATTTTGAGGTATGGATAATTCCTCAAAAGTTTGGGGAGAATAATCTCTAAGCCAGCTCGCCATAACATAGCGTCAAAGTGAAGGGTCTTGAACTGAACGATTTCTATTCTGCTTTCAAAACCTTGTGACGGCCACCTTTACGAGGCTTGACGAAGATTCTGTAACCACAAGCTCTGCAAGATTTACCTGTTCCGCCCGCTTCTACCCATTCTAAGTGACCACAGCGAAGACATTTGTATCGGATTTCTAGAGGATCCATAGCAGATTCACAATGATTGCACCTAGGTAGGTCGGTTTCACTCCATGGTCTTCTGTCAGTACGGTTGCACTGACGGCATTTGTGAAGAATTAGTTTCTCAGCGCTCTTTGCCATCAAACCCGCCGACCAGCGCCCCCTTCTTGAATATGTGGTTGAATTATTGAGCCCTACGAGCTCGGTAACAGACATCAACAAAGTTCTCAAATATCTTAGCCCCATACTCGGAGTCATTCACTTCTGGGTGAAATTGAAGGCCGAAACGGTCGCTCGCATCGTTCTCCATGGCTTGAACTGCACAATTGTCACTTACTGCTGTGATTCGGAAACCATCGGGGATATCTATGACCTCGTCATTGTGACTCTCCCAGACTCCTTGTTTATCTGGAGTTCCTGCGAATAATTCGCCTCCACCATCAATTAATTCTATTGATGCAGCGCCAAATTCGGGGTGTGGCGCCTCTTGAGATTTACCTCCATAATGTCCTGCCATAAATTGGTGTCCCGCGCATATCCCTAAAATGGGAATTTCCAATGTCAAATATTCGGCACAATTTCCCAATTCTCCAGTTAATCCAACTCTGGCTGCTCCTCCTGAAAGGATCAAACCGTCAACCTTTCTTAATTCAGAAAGAGGGGTTTTATTGGAAAGAATTTGAGTATCTACACCTAGATATCTCAACATTCGCCATTCTCTGTGAGTCCATTGTCCACCGTTGTCGATGACATCGATGACTAATTTTTCCTCAGACATAGTGTAATCGAAGGGCTAGAGGGTCATGAATTATCCCCTAAAGTGGCTTCAGAATTGCAACCTTGGTTTGGGTGCGTTTGAAATACACTACCTTTGTCGTGATGCTACTGCCCCGATGGTGTAGTGGCCTATCATGCAGCCCTGTCGAGGCTGCGACCCGGGTTCAAATCCCGGTCGGGGCGCCACTAATCCGACCTTTCTTCCCACCAGTTTACTTTTTCTTCTAAGTTTTGATCAGAATTTTCGTACTTCGGTAGATCTGGTAGTGTATCTATTGATTCATGCATTATCTTTTTGTAGCCCACAACCGACATTTTTCCTGGTACAGTGGTGCGCCATTGACCTGTAAGTTCCCAACCAGGAATAGCATTCGCCCACTCTCTGTCCTTTCTTATGAGATAGTCTTCATGTGACCAAATTGGACCCACCTCGACATCCATATTCATGCCTTCCCATTCCTCCAATGTACTTATTGGAACTGTGTCATTATTCATCATTGAATCTTCTGACGTAATAATAGCCTTACTAATCATCCTCAATCCCATGAAGTTCATTCCAATTCCGGCTAAGAAAAAAGGGGATGCAAAGGCCAACATAAATATCGATACTCCCAAATAATCGATATCAAAAGCACCACTACTTAACATCATAAAAGGAACCATTGTAAAAGGTAGGCCAAAGCAGAAAAAGAATAATCCTACAAAAATCATACCAATTTTTTCTATAGATGATTCGGGAGTGAAATCAGATTGTATAGCGGCCATGTTTTATACAACCTATTGATATTTACTCCAAGGCCATATTAAAAAATGACCCTAATTTAGATTGGTATTCGTCAGAATTGCCCCATAATGCGTCTACATGGCCTCTTTGCTCAACATACCATGTAGTAACATTAGCATCATTAGAAATCATTCTTTCCTCAAATGTTTCAGAATGTTCAATCGATACCCTCGGATCTTCTTTTCCATGGGTAAGGAATACCGGTCTGTCTCCCGCATTGTCCGCTGCTTCTAGCGGTGAACGTTCAGTAAGACTGACTCCGGCGAGCCATCCTCCGACTCTGACACCAGGTCCTGCGAAGCTAGACGGGAATCCCAATCGATCTAATTCGTTTTTAATGACTAAAGGGAAGTCAAGTACGGCACTATCTAACCACATTGCTCCTATTCCTGGTTCATCTGCAAAGGCGATTGCCGCTCCACCACCGAGTGAGAAGGCGGTCATTCCAATTTCTCCCGGAGAATATCCTTTCTCAGAAACTAACCAATCATAAGCTCCCAAAATATCTCTATATTCTTTTTGTCCGATACTTACATAATCACTGACAACATCGCTATTCCCATAATTCCTCAAATCAAAAGAAAGACTATTGATTCCTGATTCTGCAAGATAACTTTGCATTAACAGCATTTCTGGTTTGCATTTACCGTTCTGAGGCATTCCATGTGTCTGTATTACTACAGGAGCATTTGGGTCTACTTCGATGTACCATCCTCGTAAAGTAATTCCAGATTCTCCTCTGGGTTCAAATGAAGCATTTTCATACTCATATTGGTAATTAGATACATCAAAATTCTTCCTTATATCAATACGCTCTTCTGAATCATTCCATGGTTCAAAACTTTCCCAATCATCGTCAGTGGTCCAATTATCGGGCGTATTAGAAGCCCACATCCCACAACCAGGATTGGCGGAAATCCCTTGGGATGCAACAGTGTATCCAATACCGATATAAGCGAGTGAGAATAAGAATGTAGATACTAAGAATATTGCTATTATTTTCGACTTCGTAATAGGTGTTAATCTATCCTTTAACCATTGAGAACGGGAGGTCATATTATTTCGACGAACTTATTTTATTCATAATATTGATGTGTGATTAAGATAATTTCGTAAAAGAATTAAGTTTAATGAATTTTTCATATAGTATCTTTATCGATCCAGGCTTCGAATGAACACAGTCGAAATGCGCTACTATAATCTCTCTTAATTTTTAATTCGGGTTTTTGCTTACCGGCGGCGATAGGAGGGAGAATTTGATTTATTTTTTCATTTACTGATGGAATGTCTGATTCGGCTACTATTACTCTACCTCGTATCAACGAAATATTGCTTCGATTAAGTAAAGGAATTAATTTAGGAAGAAATTCTATTGTTCGATGGGGAAGGTTGACTAAGACCAAATCCCATTTTCCTGTATATTTAGGATTTTGAGAAAGTTTTGTAGCATCGGCCAATCCAACTATCCTGTCGTCATAATATTGATGTAATTTTTCTGATTTAGTTGGGTATTCTCTTTTATCCCATCTCATGAGATTTTCAAACAATAATTCCACTGCTGATGAATTCAAATCAGAGGCTAGAATATTTCCAACTAAGTCTTCTTCTGCAATCAAAGTAGATAATGCTGGACCTACTCCACAAAAAGGATCACAAACTGCCAAAGGACGATTGAGTTCGTAACGCAATTCCTTGGCAAATCTAAGTGTTTCAAGCCTTTCTGTTTGAAGCTTGGTTGAGTAGTATGCTACATTGGGGTCACATGAAATATATCTGCCAGATTCTTTGACTGAAACCTTTGTGTTAGTGAGTTCTACAGGAATGTTATCAAAATATAATTCTGAATCTTTACGCGCTCCTATAACTTTTAAATCTCTAATTCTTAATTCTCCCATCACTCCTCCATCTGACAATATTAATCTAATAAATGGGTGAGAAAGTAGTTTAGCTTGAGCAATTTTAGTTGTGTATTGTTCGATACTATAGTCTATTTTAACTATCATCATGTCGCCAAAAAATTCATGCGATGAGGGCCATAATTCTTTATTTTCAATTACTGTGTCCTCTCCAACTAAATTTTCCAAATAATTCCACCAATCCGTGTCTATGATTTCATTTGGTTTGCCTTCAGAGAAAACAATTTCAAAATCAGATAGGGGTTTTGGTAAATTAATATCGGCGGACACTGAAATAGGAATTAGGCGATTATTGCCGTCTTCTGAAGAAAAAATTCTATGCCCCTTTGATAACCAATCATACTTTATTATCTCAGTTAAAGCGGCCTGTACTTTTTTATTGGGCACTAGTAAATGTCGCATCATGTTCATGATGTGCAGGCGGTTAGACCCCTTCACCATGACGGAGGAGAAGTTGTCGGCTGGCTTATGGCTCATTGGCCTAGGACCCGGTAATTTAGATCACATGAGTAAGGTGGCAATCGACGTAGCGAGAGCGTGTTCCGATAGATTTTTAGAAGGGTATACTGCTATTTTACCGCCTAATCAAGAAGAAAGATTAGAGAGTTTTGTAGGTAAGTGGGAGAGAATAATGAGGCCTGAAGTTGAAAATCCTCAAGAATTATTAAAATTGGCTAAAGAAACATCTGTTGCGTTACTAATTGTTGGAGATCCCATGCAAGCCACCACTCATGTTGATTTAGAAGCAAGATGTGATGAATTAGAAATAGATTTCAATGTTATTCCTGGAATTACTGCTACAGCACTCGCGGTATCATTATCGGGATTGCAATCATACAGATTCGGAAGGCAGGTCACCATTCCTTATTCCTATGGAAATTATTTACCTTCATCTCCTCTAGAAATGATCTATAGAAATTATGATAATAATCTCCATACTCTTGTGTTATTAGATTTAGACCCTACTGGAATGGGGGTAGAGAAACCAACTCCTATGAGTCCTCACAACGCATTCTCGATACTACGAAAAATGGAAGAAAAGATGATTGAAGAAGGAAAAGAATTGTCACAATCAGTAAAGAATCTGAATGGAATTTTACTAACCGATATCTCATTAGACTCTCAGGAAATAATTGCCGGTAATCTTTCTGAAATTTCAGAGTACAATGATGGTTGGATCCATTGTTTGATTATACCTTCTAAAATGAATCAAAATGAAATTGATGCTTTTGAACGTAGGAAAATTGTTTGACCATCTAATCGACGGGCTCAAGGAGGGTCGGTGTTTCGGTTAATTGTATAACATGGCTCGCCCACCTGCTGAAGTAAGATTTCCTGGCGATAAAAATCGTAGGAAAAAGGTCAAAGTGCGAGGTATAAAACAGGCGTCTAAACAAATCCAACAAAGATTAGAGAAGGACTTGGACGCTCTTTTGGAAGACCCTAAGATATTCTTACCGGAAATTAAGGCTGAACTTGGTAGGCCTAGAAGAGATATGATGGCTGCAAGTTTGAAGGAAATTGAATATGTCTCGAAAAAGCGTCATGATAGGAAATGGTTAGCTAGAAGAATGGTGAAGAGAAGGGGCTGTATGGTTTCTCGGGCATTAGCGGGTAGTCTGTTAGCTGCTCTTGATGGAGACCATTCAACTGTGGCTGTTTTCAATAATCCAATATATGGTACTTCGAGTTTTATTAGAAGAGGTAATGGAAAACAGGCCCACCAGGCAGCGATTCAAAATTATAATAATCATAAATTAAGAATGCTGGCTTGGGACGAACATGCAAAGTCTGGACATTGGTTTTTCTCTTGGAAAGATGGATTTCAATATACTGGAATGGCTCCTAAATCACCTGAAAATTGGATTGATGCGGCTCTAGAATTCTCCTCTGTTAAATTCTCGGGAGATAAAATAAGATGGAGTAAGGGATTGGATGAAGAGACAGTGAAGAACAACATCTTTTCAGATTCTGGATGGTTAAAAATTACTTTCCAAAATGGTGTTGTTGCGGGATTATCACAAAATTCTCTTTCTAAAACAGATGAGGGTTTTGTTCCATCAATAGCGCTCACGATGCTTCCTCCAAAAATCTCTGAAATCATTGATGCCGAGTGGATGTGGAGACCAATAGGTTGGCCTGAAGGTAGGGCTTTGCCGGCCGAGGGATTAGAGAAATTAGAAGAAATATTACTTGCTTGGATGTCAATGGCTCTAGAAGATTCTTCATTGGGTAGAGAATGCCGTAAAAGTATCTTGAACTCAATTGATGATGGTTATGTTAGTGGAAATAATTGGTTCGATAATGAATCAAAGAAAGACTTCTTGGAGTTTTTATCGGGAAGCGAGGATGAAAAAGAAGCAATTGCTGCAGTAATAGATAATCTAGAGACAGGAATACATGTAAGACAGGACGGATTTACGTTTGAATTGGATGAAAAGGTTGTAAGATTTGAAGAAAATGCTTGTCATCCCCTACTGGTTTCTTTATGGAAAGATCATGGACTCACTATCCTGAATGATATGTTCGAATTAACAGGTGAAGAAGCGGATGAGATTTATAGCAGACAGCTACAACGAAAGCAAGGTTTTGGGGCTTTTTTAAGAGAGCTGAAAAATAGCCTCTCTACTGCAAAAAGGCTGGATACTTTGCCATGGAATAATGTTACACTACCAAATCCCCTCGCTTTCGCTGATAAATTAATTAGAAAGGCAGGAGATGATGGTGTAGCATCTACGGTATCTTTGGCTAGAAAAGGTAAAGCTTTGGATGCTGCAATGGGGTGGGCTTGGCTTGTGGTACATGATAGGACAGAATCAGATGCTTGGAGATTTGATTCGGCGTCTCGCGATAAAGGCAGTGATTGGGTGCCCGCATTACACATGTTGTGGGCATCCGCAGAAGAAATCTTGAATGAAAATAGTGAGGAGGCAAGGAATAATTATATCGATG
>Ga0209036_1000336_pt1 | contig 19925 bp, 20 predicted proteins | sample MarorgKNORR_S2LV_3_FD_188222 | JGI IMG/M metagenome (GOLD analysis project Ga0209036, IMG submission 188222) | Marine microbial communities from the Southern Atlantic Ocean, analyzing organic carbon cycling - DCM_A/KNORR_S2/LV (SPAdes) (version 2) | ecosystem: Environmental > Aquatic > Marine >... | reverse complement strand
AAGTCTGCCGATCACTGACTGTGCTTCTTCTGATGCTTCACTCATCCTGTCTTGCCACTTTTCCCCGCTAATGAGTTCGTAGCTTTCAAGGGCGGCAGCATTAGTGAACATAGAGGGCAATGTGAGATGAGCGATTGTTTCTTTGTCGTGTATGCAGGCTCTCAGCAAGTTGAGTTCAACTGCGGGAACTGCCGCATTTTGCGGGCGTTCAAGTGAAATATCTGCGTTTGTCGAGTTGCGGTCCTCCCGTGGTCGCAGCGCCGCCTGCGTGACCAGCTGTCGCAGTTGAGGTATTTCGACACGGACTCTTTCTGCCGTTTCAACGATGTATTGGTCTCGCACGACGTCGTTCGGGTGCTCCGCAATGATCGGAGCGGTGGATTGAGCGGCACGAACGCGACCTTCAACTGAGTTCAAGTCCGCGGCCTCTATTACTCGTTGGAGCCGATAGCTCAAAAAGGGCTTTGCCGACGTGATGGCTTCAACCAAAGCATCGGGGTTATCTTCCGCTAATTGCCCGGGGTCTTGCCCTTCGGGCATCGCTGCGACAAACACTTGAGCGTTATGCCGGTTTTCCCATTCGTAGAAGCGGTCAGCAGCGGCTTTTCCTGCGCCGTCTGCGTCGAAGGCTAGGACGATTCGTTTCGCGAATCTGACCATAATCCGGACGTGATCGTCCGTGAGAGCCGTTCCGCAGGTAGCAACAGCTCGATCAAGGCCTGCTCGGAAGCACCCGATTACGTCGGTGTACCCCTCGCACACAATAATTTCATCTGCTGCAACGATTTGTTTTTTTGCCCAGTGAAGGCCATATAAGACTTTGCTCTTGTCGTAGAGACGTGTTTGCGCGGTGTTCTTGTATTTAGGTGGCTGTCCTTCTGGAGTCATCCGGCCGCCAAAGCCGACGATTTTCCCGTTTACGTCAGCAACTGGAAACATTACGCGATCTCTAAAGAAATCGATCGAGTTGCCTCGACTACCGGCTCGCCCAAGTCCAGCTGCTTCGAGCTTCTCTGACCCAACCCTGAGGTGTTTGGCAAGAGCGTCCCATTCGTCGGGCGCGTAGCCGATGCGAAATTTTTCTACTGTTTCTGAATCAAAGCCGCGGCTTCGTAAATACGACCGGATTTTCCCAGCAGCCGGGCCACTTCGAAGGGTTTGATGGTAGAAGTCGGCTGCTTTGTCTAACAGTTCGGTTAGCTCTTGTTTCTCTTTGTGAAAGGCACCGTCATTAGCTTCTGTGTAGCGGAGGGAGATGCCTAGCCGGTTGGCGAGCCATTCAACTGCTCCGACAAAGTCCAGGTGTTCTATTTCGCGTACGAACGTGATCGCGTCGCCGCTTTTTTGGCAGCCGAAACAATAGAAGAAGCCCTCTTCTGCGTTAACCGAGAATGAGGGCGTCTTTTCGTTGTGGAAGGGACACAAGCCTGTGAAGCGTTGTCCGACTTTTTTGAGCGCGACATATTGGGAGATAACACCGGCGATATCTGTTTCAGCCTTTACGCGTTCCAGGTCTTCGTCGTGAATTCCCATCGAGGTTGACGCTAGTACCTTCCGAGCCTTGAGAGGAGCGCGTTAATTTAACGCTGCGTGACCTGCGGCAAGCCGAGCAATCGGGAGTCTCGGCGGGGAGCATGAGACATAGTCGACACCGGTGTCTATGAGCCGTCGGATACTTATCGCATCACCTCCGTGCTCTCCACAAATACCCACCGAAAGTTTTGGCTTTCTGTTTTTCGCTCGCTCAATGCCAATGCGGACGAGTTCCAGCACAGCGTCTGTATCGACGTGTTCGAACGGGTTTTCATCAAGCAGCTGCTGGTCGAGATACAGGCGCATAATTTTGCTTTCGATATCATCGCGACTGAAACCAAAAGTCATCTGGGTGAGATCATTGGTTCCGAAGCTCAAGAAGTCGCAGAATTCAGCTATTTGATCTGCAATAAGCGCAGCTCTCGGCGTTTCGATCATGCTGCCAATTTTCACTGGCACCGAAACCGCATGCTCCGCCATGACAGATTCGATTTGTTGTCGCATGAGTCGCATTTCCTCGCTAGCGACTGTGAGGGGGACCATGATTTCCACATTGGGTGTTCCACCATCGGCGATTCGTTGAGAAATCGCGTCAAGAATGGCTTTTACTTGCATTTCGTAGAGGCCAGGTTTAATTAGAGCGAGTCGAACCCCTCGGGTCCCCATCATGGGGTTCCGCTCTCGCCATCGCCGAAGGGCATCCAGGAGAGACGACTCTTCAGGGTCAAGGTCGCTGAGAGCTTCTTTGCGTATCAGGTTTTCGATGTCGGGCAGGAATTCATGCAGAGGTGGGTCGAGAAGTCGAATGGTTACGGGCAGTCCTTCCATTGCTTGTAAGAGTTCTGAGAAGTCCTCGCGTTGGCGCTCTCGAAGATTGTTGAGCGCGTTTTTTGCTGCCTCTGGTTCCTCTGCTGTTATGGCTTGCACCATCAGCGGGAGCCGTTCCGCTCCTAAGAACATGTGCTCTGTGCGACATAGGCCTATGCCCTGCGCACCGTTATTGCGGCCCTGTCGAGCTTCTTCGGCCGTGTCAGCGTTTACTCGAACTGTTACTCGGCTGAACTGGTCAGCCCATTCCAAGAGGGTGGAGATTTCTGTTGGCGGTTCGATACTGGTTGTTTCGACGTGACCGCGTATAACGTTGCCAGAGCTGCCGTCTATCGATATGACCTCACCGGCGTTGAAGCGTTCGCCGTTAATGAGCACATGGTCGTTTGCAATTGTTATGTTGTCGGCTCCGCAAACGGCCGGTTTACCCCAGCCTCTCGCTACTACTGCAGCGTGGCTTGCCAGGCCACCGCGAGTCGTGAGAATTCCCACCGCTACTTGCATGCCATGCACATCGGCTGGAGAAGTTTCTTCACGAACCAGAATTACGTCCTCGGTGGAAAATATTGCGTCATCCGCTGATAGGACAATGCGGCCTGATGCGGCGCCCGGTGAGGCACCCAAGCCAGTTGCGATGACATCGCTGGCATCGTTTCCGAATTCTGTGTGAAGGACCGATTCCAACAGTGTTGGAGTGATCCGACGCAGCGCTTCTTCTTTGGATATTTTGGGTTCATCACCTGAGGCCAGATGCACTGCCTCGGTGATAGCCGCCGCTGCATCCTGTGAAGATTTGGCAGATGTCATAGGGCGGGGACGATGAGTGAAGCTCGGACTTCTCCCAGTTCGCGGTCGAGTTTGTTCCACGATTGGCAGTAATCGTCGGTGGTGTAGATTTGACCGTAAACCGATGTGGCTAGAGCTACGCCGGGAAGGTTTTCGTGTGTTGCAAGCCAATACATGGTTGCTTTAGGTGTTTGACCAAGGTCGGCTCGCGTGAAAGATTTGCCGCCATCTTTGCTGACTTCGATCGCGCCAATTCGTCCTGGTATGTAGTCACCGACGCAAACAATTATGGTTTCGTCATTCCATGGGGTTCGAATACATCTCGAGTATGCAAACTCAAATTTTGAATCGTCGAAAGCTTCGAACTCGTGCCAGTTCCAGGTCTCACCATCGTCGTTGCTACGCCCAAGCCCAAAGGGTGAAGTCACCAATAGCTCCGTCCCTTCACCATGCGACCGTAGGGCGAAACCGTGAACGTCGTTATAGAACTCCGAGGGCCCTAACTGGCCGAGCGACTCCCATGTTGCTCCCCTGTCGCGGCTTCGATGAAGTCCATCGATCTCCACCGACGCGTAGACCGTGTTCGCGTCATTTGGGTCAACGACAACATTGGTAGTTCGTGGAACACCAATCGCGCATTGAGTGCTGATTGAGGTCGTCAATTCCGCAAAAGATGTCCCTCTATCTTGGGAAGCGAATACTCCAGGTCTCGTGCCTGCGTATATTCGGTCTGGGTCATGCGGGTCGAAGGCCAGCGACCAGATCGGCCGATCCGCTAGCTGTGCTGTTTTCTCCCAGTGACTTCCCCCGTCGAAAGATTGATAGATGCCATCGTGGTCGACTGAGGCGAGGAGATGTTGAGAGTCGTGTGGGTTAAGCGCAAGGGCTCGGACGTTGCTTTCGGGGTCGATGGGACCTTGTATTTGACGCCACTTTTCGCCGCCGTTGTAGCCGACCCAAAGGCCTCCGCCGACTGTCCCTACTGCAATGTTGTAGCTCATGGTCAATCCCCTTAGCCCATAGGCTAGTTGGGGATTTGTTCTGTTTACAGAGCTAAGCGTTCTTCAAGGTAGTTGACGAGGCCGTCAACGGGGATCCGGTCTTGTTCCATCGAGTCTCGCTCTCGCACTGTGACGGCGTCGTCTTCGAGAGAATCAAAGTCAATGGTTACGCAGTATGGAGTACCGATTTCGTCTTGGCGGCGGTAACGCTTTCCGATGGCTTGGGTGATGTCGTAGTCGCACATGAAATGTGGTTGCAATAGCGCTAACACCTCTTCGGCTTTGGGAAGAAGTGTGTCTTTCTTTGAAAGTGGAAGCACTGCCACCTTGTACGGAGCCAGTCTCGGGTGAAGGCGAAGAACAGTTCGTGTGTCGTCATTCACTTCTTCTTCGTCATATGCGGCCATGAGGAACGCCATCATCGAACGCGTCGCGCCGGCTGCGGGCTCTATGCAATGCGGCACGTAGCGTTCGCCGGTACCTTGATCGAAGTATTCAAGTTTTTGCCCTGAGTGCTCGGCATGTTGACGTAAGTCGTAGTCCCCACGGTTGGCCACACCTTCTAGTTCTCCCCATCCCCAAGGGAACATGAACTCTACGTCGCTAGTTCCCGACGAGTAGTGACTCAGTTCGTCATCTTCGTGAGGTCTCATGCGAAGTTGATCTGAGGGTATTCCGAGGTCCAGGTACCACTGGTAACGCTCGTTCATCCAGTACTCGTACCAGTCATCTGCTTCTTCCGGAGGCACGAAGAATTCAAGTTCCATCTGTTCAAATTCTCGGGTTCGGAAAACGAAGTTCCCCGGAGTTATTTCATTTCTGAATGATTTACCAACTTGAGCAATACCGAACGGTGGTTTCTTCCTGCTGGTTTCTAGAACATTTTTGAAGTTGATGAACATTCCCTGGGCTGTTTCGGGACGCAGGTAAACGTCGGCGCCTGCTCCCTCGACTGGACCTGCTTGAGTTTTGAACATCAGGTTGAATGCTCGAGCTTCAGTGAACTTTCCCACAGCGCCGCACGATGGGCATATGTTGGGGTCGTCGAGTTGGTCTTCTCTATGGCGGGTCTTACATTCGGTGCAATCCACGAGTGGGTCACTGAAGTTTGCAAGGTGCCCCGATGCTTCCCATACCTGCGGCGGACTGAGAATAGCTGCGTCCAGCCCAACGACATCGGTGCGCATTTGGACCATGGAGCGCCACCATGCATCTTTAACATTTCTCAAAAGGAGTACCCCGAGTGGGCCGTAGTCGTAGGTGCTTCGAAATCCGCCGTATATTTCGGCGGATGGAAAAACGAAACTTCGTCGTTTACAGAGATTGACAACTTTGTCGAACAGTTCAGGGTTGGGCGAAGCCATGGCGCCGAGGGTACCGACCAGTTGCCCTTTCTGGCCACGTAATTGTTTGACTAGTTTAGGTTTCACAACAAAAAGTGCCGAGAACTTGGGGGATGTATGCGTTTAGAAGGCAAAGTAGCCGTCATTACTGGCGGCGGGAATGGCCTAGGTAGAGCCACCGCTTGCCGGTTTGCGCGTGAGGGCGCGAAAGTTGTGGTGGCGGACATTGTGGACGACTTGGGTCAGGAGACTGTTCAACTGGTCACGGAGGAGGGCGGGGCCGCTTCCTTTGTTCATTGTGACGCTGTGAGTACCAGTGATAACCACGCCATGGCCGCCCATGCCCTCGATACATATGGCGCAATTGATGTGTTGGTGACTGCTGCGGGTGTTAGCCACGCCGGCTATAAGAGTGGCGATCAGGAAGCAAGCGTTAAATGGTTTGCCAAAAGAGTCGATTATTTCGAAAATCCCGCCAACGAATTGCTTGATCTCGACTTGGACGACTTTCGTCAAGTCATGGCTATCAATCTCGACGGGACGCTTCTAGCAGCGCAAGCGTGTGTTCCCGCAATGATTGAATCCGGTTCGGGCGGGGCAATAGTCACTATCGCTTCAATAGCTGCGAAGCATCCTGACGCGGGTCCAATTCCATACGTCTGTTCCAAGTCAGCGGTGTGGATGTTGACGAAGAAGCTAGCTCGGGTGCTTGGGAGGTCCGGCATTCGAGTGAACGCTATTGGCCCAGGGTTTATTGATACCCATATGACGAAAATGATTGATTTGATCCCCGAGGAGAGACTTACTCAATTTTACGCAAATATCCCAATGGGTCGTAAGGGGGTACCCGATGAGATTGCCAATACCGCTCTATTTTTGGCCAGCGATGAGGCTTCCTACTTCACCGGCGAGATATTGCATCCAGATGGTGGCTTCTTCACCGAGTAGAGGGCGGGAAGTAAGTTAGGCTGAAGTCATGGTGATGCGAGATCGAACAGTTGCATTTATCTGTTTATTGTTGACGGCCATTATTTGGTCGACGCCTATTACGTACTTCGATACGGAATTTGAAGGGGTAGACAACGATCGTATGGAGTGGTCGTGCCCTCGGCCGATTACCTCTCCGTTGCCAGGTGCTGTGGATCTAGATGCTGTTCGCTCTCAATTGAGCGCGACTGCTGATGGCACCGTAAAGAGCGAACATCCTCAGTGTCGTCTTTTGAACAGCACGCAACTGGTTTTGGGGTTGTTGTCATTGGCGGGCGCCGCGTGGAAAGGTCGACTCTGGTGGTTAACAACTGCTGATTCTCGAGCCGAGAAAAAGTTCTCTCGTCTGCATGCCAAGACGTCCGGCGAACCTAAAGGCATGTTGGATTAACGCCAATAAGAGTTAGTCATTTCAAAAGTTCGGTGCTGCGTAGCCGACGGTCTATGTGATACTCCCAAAGCCTGTGAGTTATAGCTGCTACCTCGTCTGTGTGCGTTGCTTGCTGGACTTCCAATACGGTTGACAGTGCTCCACCGAGGGTCGCACGCATGAGTTCTAGCGCAGCCGACGAAATACGAGTTCCGCGCTGATGACTTGCGCACAGAACGCCTCCATTTCGGGGATCGAAGTACTCAAGGTCGGTTCGCTCACCTCCCAAAACGCAAGCATCAAGTGCGGGCGCTACTCCTTCGTGCGCTAGCAGTTTGAGTAAAAATGCTGGGACAATGAGAACTGGGTCGCCTTTGTGGAGCGTGTGCAGTGCTCCGCAAAGCATTCTGTAGAGCTCGATATCTGGTTGTTTGTCTTGCGCTACTTGATCCACTGCTTCGGCGATGGTTAACGCTTTCCCGAGGCGATCGAGGTCATCGCGAATTTGCGGCCAATGATCTCGGGTCTCGGCCTGGGTCACAATATCTAAGTCGCCTCGTCCTTTATAAAATTGGAGGTCAAGATGGCGGAGGGGTTCAAGGCGACCTCCGTAGCGGCTACGCGTTTTTCTAACTCCCTTGGCCACCGCCCGAACTTTTCCGTTGTTTTCTGTAATTACAGAGAGAATTCGATCGGCTTCACCGAGTTTGTGCGTTCGAACAATGACGCCGCTGTCTCTGTAATGCGCCATTTCTGTTGCCTACCTGTTGAGTCCACCAAAGCGACGATCACGGGCCTGGTATTCGAGTATCGCTTTATATAGATCTTCGCGCCTGAAGTCCGGCCAGAGAGTGTCGGTGAATAGCAGCTCGCTATATGCGACTTGCCATAGCAAGAAGTTAGAGAGTCGATGTTCGCCAGACGTCCTGATCATCAGATCGACATCCGGCATAGACGGCTCATAAAGGTATTTCGCTAATTTGCGTTCGTCTATCCGGTCCAGTGGCACGCCGTCTTCGACCATCGCTTTTACCGCGTCAATTATTTCGGCTCTCCCTCCGTAATTGAATGCGATCGTCAGGTTCATTTCCGTGTTACTGCGAGTTAGGTCAGATGCTTCCTTCATTCGCCGCAGCACCCGCTTAGGTACTCGCCAATTTTGGCGGCCTGCGAATCGGATGCGAACTCCCATGTCATTTAGTTCGTGGGAACGCCGTTCCAGGAGAGACTCGTTGAAGTTCATCAGGAACTTCACTTCGTCTGGAGGTCTTTTCCAGTTTTCAGTTGAAAATGCGAAAACGGTTAGCCACTGGATACCTACGTCTTTTGCTCCTTCAATGGCGTCGAATAGAGCTTCTTCTCCGGCAGCATGTCCTTCGGTTCTGGCTAATCCGCGCGCTTGAGCCCAACGGCCATTGCCGTCCATTACACATGCGACATGTTCGGGGACCGATGAGAGGTCGAGAGCAGCGGGAATCACTCTTTGCAGGTTAATCGGGTTCGTGGAAATCAAGGAGACGGTCGAGCGACTCTCTTCGTTTTTGCCAGTCTTTTTCTACTTTGACGTGCAATTCGAGGTGGATTCCCTCACCATTACCTTGAAGTTGGTGTCGAGCAGCTGTGCCAACCTTCTTAAGGACGTCGCCGTTGCGACCGATGACCATGCCCTTCTGGGATTCTCTTTCGACGAGAATTTCGCATCTGATGCGCGGCCAGTCCCATTCCGTTATCCGGGTGGCGATGCTGTAGGGCAATTCTTCACGGAACATCGACAGAAGCTGTTCACGAACCAATTCTGCGACGAACCATGGCTCGGGGAGGTCAGTGATCTGATCTGGAGGAAAATATGCGGGTCCCTCCGACATTCGGCTATCGAGGTAGTCCACGAAAGCGTCGATACCTTGACCTGTTACTCCGGATACTGGGAAATATTCTTCTGCTTCGAACGCCGAAGATTCTGAGAGTTGGGTCAAGATGGCGTCTGGTGTTGCTATGTCGCATTTGGTGATCACCACTACTGACTTCGGTGGTAATCCATCGGCTATGAGCCGGTCACCGCGACCGATCGGGGCCGTGGCATCGATAACGAGGCATGCGACGTCGACATCGTTGAGAGCGGCATTGGCGGTTTCGTTCAACCGTTCTCCTAGCTGAGTGATCGGCTTGTGGATTCCGGGTGTGTCCACGAATACGATTTGGCTATCGTCTCGGTGCAGCACACCCATTATCCGAAGTCGTGTTGTTTGAGGCTTGTCGGAGACGATGCTGATTTTGGTTCCAAGGATCTGATTGATGAGTGTTGATTTCCCGGCGTTGGGTCTGCCCACCAGTGTGACGAATCCGGATCTCATTCGGTTGCCTTGGGTCGAGCGCCTACAAGGTTGATTCGACGGTTTTCGATCTCTCTGGCGGTGAGTTCCCACCCCTTATAAGTAATACTTTCTCCTAGTTCGGGGACGTGACCCAACAGCGCAAACATAAGACCTCCAACGGTGTCCCAGTCCCCGTCATCTGTCGTTAGCCCTGTGAGTTCTTGGAAATCGTCGACAGGGAGACGTCCTGAGAGAAGAAGCGTTCCATCCGTTTCTTCTCGGACTAGGTCTTCTTCGCTGTCGAATTCGTCGACGATTTCGCCGATGAGTTCCTCAAGAATGTCTTCGAGGCTTACGAGTCCAGCCGTGCCTCCATATTCGTCAACCACTATCGCTAGGTGAGACTTTGATGCCTGCATCTCGCGCATGAGTTCGACCACTCGTTTGGATTCGGGTACGAAGACGGCCTCTCTCGCGAGAGATTGAAGGTTGGCTTGTCCCCGGTTTTGGAGTTGAGCTGCTATGAGATCCTTGGAAAGTGCCAGTCCGATGACGTCATCAACGGTTTCCCCAATCACTGGTAGCCGGGTAAAGCCCGTATCGACTACCACAGCAAGTGCCTCGGCGACTGTTAGGTGACGTTCGAGGGTGATCATGTCTGGTCGGGGAACCATCACTTCTCGCGTGATGGTGTCTCCAAGATCGATGATCGAACCTATAAGGCTGGCTTCGTCGTTTTCAATGAGGCTGGCTTCCGCTGCGGCTTCAGCGAGAGCTACTAATTCGTCTTCAACAACGGCGTCAGATTCTTCGCTTCGAGATCTTGGTCCGCAACGACGGGCTAAACCAGCGAGCGGACGAGCAAGCCATTGCAGCGGCGCGAAACGTGCAATAAATCGCGCTGGTCGCGCGAACCATTTGGCCATTTCATCGTTGGCTTCTATCGCCCATCTTCGAGGAATCGCTTCTCCTACGAGAAACAGCACGAGCGTTGCGATGCTCACTGCGAGCGGTGTACTCCCAAGGGCTTGCCCTAAGCACACGGAAAGCACTATGAGAGCGACCTGACATAGGACTCTGAGAATTGTTACGGGAGCTAAGAGAACTTCGCGATCTGCGATGAGGTCAGCAAGGTGAAGGTCGCTATCGCTACTTTCGTCTAATCCGGCCGCTCGAGCTCGACCTAGCCGCACGAACGTCACTTCGATGAGTCGCAGAAGTACTAGCAGCACCAGCAAGAGAACAGCTGCTAGAGCAACTAGGGCCCCTCCCATCAGTTCTGCTCCTCGCGAAACGCGGCGAGGTATGAGCGTTCTACTTTTTGCATTTCAATTCGCTCTTGTTCTTCTGCGTGATCCCTTCCAAGTACGTGCAGCACTCCGTGCACGACTAGGAGGTCAATTTCGTCACTAAGCGAACCTTCGTGACCGGGATAGGAATTGAGATTGCCTTGCGCGTTTTCTGCTGCCACGGAAGCGCAGATCACAACGTCACCCAACAAGGTCGGTGCATCTGCCTGTTCTACTTCATCCAAGGTGACGCCGTCGATAGGAAAGGCCAATACGTCGGTTGGGCCTTCGTAACCCATGTGTCGCAAATTGAGGTCGGCCATGTCATCGATTCCCACAAAAGTGATGAATAGCTCACTCAATCTTGCGATTCCTTCGCGCAGTAAGACATATGTTGCGAGCCGTTCCACCCGTTCTGTATCTATTCGAGCACTCGTCTGCTCGTTCGCCACAGAGACACGAAGAACTTCTTCATATTGCTCATAGAGTCTGGCGCTGCAACGTTTTGGTTGGCCGGCGGCATTCACGACTGTTGCGACTGCGAATCTTGGCGCTCGTACGCGTCGACGATCGCTTGCACAATTTTGTGACGAACGATGTCTCGCCCTGCCAGTCGCGCAAACGCTATGTCCGGAACGCCCTCTAGGGTCTTTTGGACGTCTCGCAGTCCACTCTTACCCCCCGGGACATCCACCTGAGTTATGTCCCCTGTGACCACTACACGAGAGCCGAACCCGATACGGGTAAGAAACATTTTCATTTGTTCCGGCGTTGTGTTCTGAGCTTCGTCAAGAATTATAAAACTGTCGTTTAGAGTGCGCCCCCGCATGAACGCGAGTGGTGCTACTTCGACCGTGTTTTTTTCGAAGAGCCGCTCCGCCGCTTCCACGTCGAACATGTCATACATGGCGTCATATAAGGGCCTGAGATAGGGGTCCACTTTGGCCATCAAATCTCCAGGCAAAAAGCCGAGCCGTTCGCCTGCCTCAACCGCGGGTCGAGTTAGAACAATGCGTCGCACTTGTTTCGTCATTAACGCTTCCACAGCTAGGGCGACGGCGAGCCATGTTTTACCGGTGCCAGCCGGGCCAATTGCGAAGGTAACTATGTTCTTACGGACCGTCTCAACGTATGACTTTTGGCCGGAACTTTTTGCGCGAATTATTCGGCCGTTAGGAGCTTTGAGAACACGAGTGGACAGCACTTCACTTGGACTTTCGTCCGCTTTCACCATGTCAATCATGCGAACCACTTCTGCTTCTCCGAGACGCTGACCGCCTTCGAGGACCTGCACGAGCTCCGAAAAAACTTGGCCAACCAGAGGTGCTTCGGGACCTTCCACTGTGATTTCGTTGCCTCGGACATGTATCACTGCTGAATCGAAATGGTTCTCAACGAGGCGTAAGTGTTCGTCGCGTTGACCAAGGACACCAACCATGAGGTGGTTGCCTGGGACGTGAATTCTGACTTGTGTGTCGCTCAAATCCGCTCCTGCGACTGCGAACTATCAGAGGAGGCTAGCGCCACTTCACTCTCGCGCGATGTCGAATTAGAAATGACTTCGTAATCGCTTGTCTTGACGTTACTTCTCTGAAGCCGCTTTCTTAACAAAATTTACGTTTCGTTGAGATGTCGATGGAAGAAGTCAACTTGAAGAAGTAAGAGGTTCTCAGCGATTTCTTCTTGCGGCGTCATGTGTGTCGTGTCGGACAATGGAAGCACCTCGTGCGGGCGACCAGCCGACAATAAGGCTGATGAAAGTTGCAAAGTGTGGGCAGCGACGACATTGTCGTCGGCTAGTCCGTGGATGAGCATTAGGGGGCGGCGGAGATCTTTTGCGTTCTTAAGAAGTGACGTCTGGTCATAGTTTCCCGGCTCGGTTTCCGGATGCCCTAAGTAACGCTCCGTGTAATGGGTGTCATAAAGCTTCCAGTCCGTTACAGGCGCTCCCGCCACGGCTGCGTGAAATAGATCTGGCCGTCGCATCACTGCGAGCGCGGCCAAGTACCCGCCGAAAGACCAACCACGAATACCCACGCGGTTAGGGTCGACTCGACCGGGGTAAATTTTCGCAACATCTGCTAGAGCATCTACTTGCGCTTGCAACACTGGCTCCGCAAGGTCGCCGCGTATGCTCCGTTCCCAACCCGCTCCCCTTCCCGGCGTGCCGGGTCCGTCTGCGATAACTACACAGAAGCCTTGATCAGCAATCCATTGCGATGCGAGATAAGCATTACGAGCTTTCATCACTCGTTGAGCATGAGGCCCGCCATAGGGGTCAAGAAGGATGGGTAACGGCTGATTGTCTTCTCCACTCGGGAAGATCACTGCCGTGTGACAGCTCAAGGGCCCTGTCTCATGAAAGACCACGTTCGGTCGAAATGGCGGTTCTGCAGCAAACGATTTGATCGTCTCAAATTGATCCGGTCTCGAGACGGTGACCGCTGTCGCCCTATCCATGCCCGCTTGCTCAATAATCGTTACTGTCGAATCGGCTACGGCGTTTGCTACGCCGCCTTTATTCGACAGAGCTTCCAAACCGGTATCGGTGTAGCGGTAGACATCAACAACGGTCGGGTCAGTTGATGCAGTGAACACGACGGACGACTCGTCTGCCGAGATCAACGAACGCACCCATTGATCTGCACCCGATATGGGTTCACCGTCATAAAGCAGCGCACGGGTCGATCCATTTTCTTCGATCGTCAACCAGCCATTTCTCCAGCGTCGGGGACTACCGGGGACTATTTCAACCCACTCGGGATCAGAGAGTTCGACTACGACGCCAGTGTCACCGGTTTCATCCGCCGCTTCGAGAACGCACATCGATCGTTGATCTCGGCTTTGCACCACTAAAGCTAATGGGGCGTTATCGTCCCACATTACGTCAACCAAATAAGGATAGGTTTCCTTCTCCCAACGGACCTCAGTTGGAGTCCCGCCATCAAGCTCGACAATGTGGAGCTCGACGTGAGCGTTTGCTGTTCCCGCTGCGGGATATCTAATGGACCGAGGCTCATCTGCAGGGTTATTGGGCGCCGAGATGTGCCATTTAGCAACATCGGCAACATCTACTCGAGTGACAGCGAGCTTAGTTCCATCAGGACTCCACCAGTATCCCCTTGTTCGCCGCATTTCCTCCGCAGCAACAAATTCAGCGCTGCCCCAGCTCACCGTCGACTTATCCCCAATGAGTAATTGGCGACCGGCACCTGACCCATCGGCTGGAGCAACATGCAAATTCTGTCCCAGCACGAACGCAACGGATGCACCATCGGGTGATATGCGGGGGTCAAAGGCACCAGTAGACCCATCGACGACCGAGACTGTGCCCGCTGAGGTATCACAAAGCATGAGCTCACCAGCGAGACTGAAAGCAACGAGAGAGCCATCAGCGTTTACAGAATACGAGGTGATCCCGCCTGCACTTTCACGCAGACGCTCTCGCCGTGCTCGCTCAGCTTCGGGTAATTGCTCGATGCCATCTCCACCAAGCAGGCGAGGGTCTGCAACGAGCCTCTCCTGCGACGTCTCCAAATCAAGCTTCCACAATAGATTCACCGGGTCTTCGGCGCCGGCGCTGCGCAGAAACAATACCGATGAACCATCGGAAGTAATGATGAAGTTGCGCGGCGCTCCAAGAGTAAATCGTTGCGTCCGGGCATTTTGACGGGGAAAACTACTTACCACAGCAACGAAGGTAGTCCCGGATACTCTCAAGAGTGTGCAAGTACCCGATCCCTCATTGTTTCAAGAACTAAGCGAAGACAAAAAGGCTTTGTGGGCGAAATACGGCTCCAGCCCAAATCCTCTGTTTATAAAGCTCGTTGGCATCAACATTGTGGAAATCAGAGTGGATTATTGCAAACTATCGCTTCCGTTTCGACCTGAACTGTTGCAAGCCGGTGGGGCTGTCCACGGAGGCGTTTTGTCCACCTTGATGGACACTGCGTGTGTTCCAGCTGTTGGGAGCGGTTTCGACGCTGCTCGCCCGTACAGCACGATCGGGATGCATGTGCAGTTTTTGTCAGGTGCTTCGGCAGGCGATTTGGAGGCTTTCGGCTGGGTAACAAAACGCGGTAAATCGATAGTTTTTTGCGAGGCTGCGGTGCAAACCATGCAAGGCAAAACCTTAGCTACTGCTTCACTCACATTTAAGATCTAAGTTTCGGCATGCAGCTATATCGTTTGCGATAACACCTGTTCTGCGCTCGGGTTGACCAGGACGACGTCACCAATTTTTACAGTCGGAACAACTTCGTTGCCGTTTGCGTGATCTCTAACAAAGGCAGCTGCTTCTGGGTCTTCCCATATGTTGCGGTAGGTGATTTGCAGATCGGAGGTTGAGAGTTGTCGATCTAGCGCCATACAGAAACCGCACCCTGGACGCCAAAATATTGTTAAGTCATTGCTGTCTTGATTCATCGTCCTGCCGCCTTTAATTCCTCGTAGATTTTCTTGCATTCCGGGCACACCGGAAAATTTTCGGGGTTTCTGTTAGGTACCCACTTCTTCCCGCAGAGAGCGCGGACCGGGTTACCGGTAACAGCGGACTTGGTCATCTCAGTCTTGTCGACGTAATGAGCGAATCGCTCGTGATCCCCGTCGTCAAGAAGTTTTTCGGTTCGCTTATCTAGGACTGTGCTCTCAGACATCTACATCTCTCACTTTAGATGTCTCTATGTTAGGTAGGGTTCTGGGGCGAAGCTATTCCGAACACTTAGGGGGACAAAGGTGACGGGCCAAGTTGACAAGGTTGACTCTGCTGCCGGCTGGTTAGTCGTCGGGGCGACAGCCATTTCAACTTTCGCCGCTTTTGGAGTTGTTTATAGCTTCGGTGCTGTTTTCACCGCGATCCGAGATGAATTTGGTGTGGGTAAGGGTCAAGCAGCCCTGTTTTTCTCGATCACAACTTTTATTTATTTCGTTCTCGGCGTTTTCACCGGTCGTCTAGCTGACCGGTACGGACCTCGACCGATTCTTCTTATCGGCGCAATCGCAATGGGTGCTGGCCTCTTCCTAACATCGCTAGTCGACAACATCGTTATTGGTTACCTGACTTACGGAGTCGGAGCCGGAATCGGCGTTGCTTGCTCCTATGTCCCTATGTTGGCAGCTGTCGGCGGCTGGTTCGATAAAGACCGGACCAAGGCCATGGGTGTTGCTGTAGCGGGAATCGGGGTTGGCACTCTTATCGGCGCTCCATTGGCCAAAGCACTTGTGGTGTCGTACGGGTGGCGCGCAACCTTTGTCGCTTTGGGTGTGGGCTCAGCTTCACTTTTGGCGCTGGCGTCACTCGGCGCGAAACGACCTCCAAATATGGAGCTCCAGGAACCGCCACGGCTTCGCTTATTGTTGCGAGACAGCAGATTTACTTGGCTTTACGCGTCGATGGTGTTTCTGAGCGCTGGCCTTTTCGTGCCAATGATTTACCTGGATGATTACCTCGAGGCACAAAACAAGACGGGTGGTGCTCTACTCATTGGAATCATTGGAGCATCGTCGGTCTTGGGTCGTCTCACTTTGGGGGCAATAGGGGCGCGAGTCGATTTACTGCGGTTGTACCAATCATGCGTGGCTGCGTTAGGGGCGAGCTACATAATCTGGATTTTTGCGGGAGCCAATTACGCGGTGTTAGTGGTATTCGCAGTATGCATGGGTACCGCCTATGGCGGTTGGATCGCCCTTTCTCCTGCCGTAACGGCATCTCTGTTTGGGCCGATCGGGCTTGGAGGGGTACTAGGCGCTCTTTACACCTCCGCCGGGATCGGAGGTCTAGTAGGCCCGCCCTTAATAGGCGTAATGATCGACGCAACTAGCTATCAAGCGGCTGTCGGACTAGCAATCGCTTTGAGCGGTGTCTCATTGACGTTGTTAACCGTCGCCTGCAAGGCACCAGCACCGAAAATTTCACCCGAACCAACGGGCGAAACAACTGACAAGCGACCAGATACTCCCGGTGCCTCAGCTTGGCTTGTCCCCGCCACAGGCGGCGGGATGAGACTCACTCGTCGATAAGAACCGGAGGGTTATCCCAGCCAATTGCGGCGCAACCATCTAAATACCATTGGAGAATTGAGCCGGCGTCAGTGATCGACTCAACGTCACCTGCTTCGTCAAGATTGAGATTCGCCCCGTAGATTTGGAACCAAACATCGGTAATCTCATCGTTCTCTTCAGGAACGAGAAGTGTGTGGACCGATCCGGCCGGTTCGTAAAGGAACGATCCTGCCCGGTTGACATATTCGCTCTCTTTGTAATGCCAGCTGCCGCTCATTGTGTAGGCGTAAACCTGACCAGTGTGGCGATGAGTTTGGACAGCTGTGCCAGGCTGGAATCTGGTACGCACGATCCAGAGACCTTCACTGATCTTTGCAGTCAGCAGCTTGACTTCGTTTCCTCTCCCGCTATCAATCCAGGGCAGGTCTTCTTCACCACGATGAACCGCACTGGGTTCAAGTTCGATCATTGTCATATTTTCCCCTCCGGTGTACAGATACTACTTCTCACTCTTCGGGTCCGAAGATCAAATCGAAAACCTCGTCTGCTTTACGTTCATGGTTGCGATGGACAAGTAGTTGTGGGTTTCCATCTATTGCCCAACGCACACCGCGATTGTCGAGCTGCTTTGTTATTTCTTCGATCTGATCGATGCTGAGGCCATCGAGTTCGTATGCCGGCCCTTCAGTAGCGGCGATGTCAAAAATATCGATCTCTTCTGACAGCAATCCAGCGCCCGACAATAACTCTGCTTGTGCAGATAATTGATCGTCATCGACTAGCTCGCCTTCAAGAATTTCGTCGTCATCCATGACAGTGATTATGGCGGGCTTTGGCCTCTAGCCTGCACATATGGCCCTCGGTAATTTCGACTCGCTCTTACTTCTTTCCTTCGGAGGTCCTGAAGCGTCTGAGGAGGTCATGCCATTTTTACGCAACGTGACGCGTGGGCGTGGCGTGCCTGACGAACGCTTAGCGGTGGTCGCCGAACAATATGAACTTTTTGGGGGAAAAAGCCCAATCAACGAGTTAAACCTCGAATTGCTCTCCGCCTTACAAGACGAACTCGTTTCGCGGGGGCACGACTTGCCTGCCTACTGGGGTAATCGTAATTGGCGGCCATTCTTATCTGACACAGTTGAAGAGATTCGCAACGACGGACACGAATCGGTCATCTGCTTAGTCACTTCGGCGTTCAGTTCTTATTCGGGTTGCCGTCAATACCACGAGGATCTCGAGTTGGCCTGCTCCACCTTGGAGAACGCTCCAGAAATTCGTCGAGTGCGCGTTTTCTGGAATCATCCTGACTTTTTAGGCACCGCAGCGGACCTTCTGGCTCAAAGTCGCGACAAGGCGGGCCTATCGAAATCCACGCTTGTCTTGCACAGCGCCCATAGTTTGCCGGTGGCGATGGCACAGGAATCTGATTATGAGGCTCAACTCGCTGAGGCAGCGGAACTCGTCAATGCGGCAGCTGGAATGGATGGTCCTTGTGAAGTGGTGTTCCAAAGCAGGAGCGGTCCCCCATCAGTTCCTTGGCTCGAACCAGATATCGGCGCTCGAATTGTCGAGCTAGCAGATCAAGGAGTGAGCGAAGTTATTGTCAACCCTCTTGGATTCGTCGCTGACCATATGGAGGTCCTCTTCGATTTGGATACACAGGCCGCTCAGATAGCTCACGACTCAGGAATGACAATGGTCAGAACTCCTACCGTAGGCACTCACCCTCGGTTCGTGAGCATGCTGGTAGACCTGTTGGAAGAGGCGGCAGGCCTTCGCTCAGATCGACCTTCGATGGGAAATTCAGGTCCGCGACCCGACATTTGCGCGGTGAACTGCTGCCCTCCGCCCAAGCGCCGTCCAGGGTGATTCAGCCCGCTGCTTTGTAGCGATCGGCCATCGGGCCCGCCTGGCCCGATATCCAGTGATTTCGACAACGCAGCTCATAGGTCACTTTTGCCGTCGAGCCGTCATCAATCAGCACGACATCTCCGTCGTACACCTGAACTCCGTCGTGGAGGCGCGCATTATGAGTGGCCGGCTCTCCGCACCAACAACGAGCCTGCACTTGAAGTTCATGGCGCTGATCAGCTATTTCAAGCAAACGAGCGGACCCGGGAAACAATTTGCCTCGGAAGTCGGTGAGCAGCCCGAAGGCGTAAACGTCAACGTCCATCTCATCAACAACTCGCGCAAGTTGCTCAACTTGAGAATCGGTATAGAACTGCGCTTCGTCACAAACCAGATAGTCCAAAGCCCCGTAGGAAGCGAGGTGACTTAAGGCCAGCGACTCAAAATTGAGCGCAGGGTCTACCTCGATGGCTGGAGTAGAAACCCCTAAGGCACTAGAGACTTGAGCTCCAGCTCGGTCATGCATGCTGCAAAGCAAGCCCGTACTAGTGCCCGAGAGGTTGTGATGTATTTGCAACGCCAGCGTTGATTTGCCCGACGACATCGTTCCAAAGGAAAACCTCAATGAGCCCATGGCTAACAAATTACACAGATGTGATACGACATTGCGAGTGTTATCCGCAACCGCTTGTGCTGCCACAGGAACGGCAGCTGTAACAAGTGCCTGCTCTTACCATTTGGTCACCACAGGTGGAGCAAAGTGGCGCATCATTCGAAGTCGCTAACGGCTGTGACGGCGGGTCCGGAACGAACTCTGCGCCAATAGCTGTTTCCACAGTGGCTTCCTCAAGACCGGGTAAATGCTGTTCAGTTCGCTCGTCAGTGGACAAGATGCCAAGTTGGTGGCGCTCGTCAGCAGACAAGTACTCCAGCGCAAGTCGCCGAAATATGTAGTCGACGAGGCTGCTCGCAATTCTTAATTCTGGGTCGTCGGTAATTCCTGCTGGTTCAAATCGGACATTAGTGAACGCTTCTATATATGAGCGCAGTGGAACGCCGTACTGAAGACCGTGACTGACGGAGATCGCGAATGCGTCCATGATTCCAGCCAGAGTAGATCCCTGCTTCGCCACCGTAAGAAATAGTTCTCCAGGACGACCATCCTCGTACTCGCCGACTGTCATATATCCGTGACAATCGGCGACACGGAAGGAGAACGTTTTCGATTGTCGGGTGCGGGGCATTTTTTCACGCTCTGGCGTGAAATGTGCTGCAGGCAAAGCGTCATTTACGGCCGCATAGATAGACTTTTGATCTTTTTTGACAGTCGATAATGGTTGACCGACTTTGCAGTTATCTCGATAAATCGCCACGGCCTTCAAGCCAAGTTTCCAAGCTAGTAAATGCAAATCTTCTACCTCGGCAACCGTGGCACTCTCGGGAAGGTTCACGGTTTTGGAGATTGCTCCAGAGACGAAAGGCTGAGCAGCGGCCATCATGCGAAGGTGCCCTTCGTGATGTATGACGTTGTCGCCCATCGAGCACGCAAATACAGGTAGGTCAGATTTTTTTACATGTGGGGCTTCGGTAATGCTTCCGCCGATTAGGAGGAAATCTTCGATTTC
>Ga0209036_1000332_pt1 | contig 20023 bp, 22 predicted proteins | sample MarorgKNORR_S2LV_3_FD_188222 | JGI IMG/M metagenome (GOLD analysis project Ga0209036, IMG submission 188222) | Marine microbial communities from the Southern Atlantic Ocean, analyzing organic carbon cycling - DCM_A/KNORR_S2/LV (SPAdes) (version 2) | ecosystem: Environmental > Aquatic > Marine >... | reverse complement strand
AACTATATATTACTGGAGAGTGAAGACCACAGACGGAACAAACAGTAGTTACTCCATCGTCTACTCATTTAAAACAAAGTAAAAAAGTTTAAAAATTATATAAACAGTTTTAAAAGTTATATAATTAATCTATAAACTGTCCAGGTTTATTAAACATCGTGATGTCACATTGGTTTAATTTTCCAAAAAGTCTAAATCTTCTTTTAGCTATCTGACGATAGAAATAGTCTGTGAACGAAATTGGTAATAATTTGAAAATCAGAATTATTTTCCAGAAACCACCGATTGTTTTGAAAATTTCAAAAACAGCAGTGGATCTGGTGTAGACTTGATCATTTTTTTGAAAGAGGACAGTATCAAAATCAGATTTATGAAAATTGATTTTTTTAAGTAATTCCTGACCAGTCTTACCTTGAAGAGTAGTGAATTTTAATTGATAATGATTATCTATTTTTAAAAGAAACCTTACAAAAGAATTGCAAAGTCCACAAACTCCATCAAAATAAATAACATTTTTATTTTTCATTTACCCAGCTCCAGTTTATTAGTGTCAACTTTCGTTGTAAAATTACCATAATTTACAATAGCTTTATTTTTTTCAATTTTATCTATTGTTCCCAGGGAAATACTGTCTTTAATTCTTACCAAATCACCAACCTTGAAAGTGTAGGCATTTTCTTTTAATTGATGTCGTTTTTTAACATTATTTTTTTTCTCTTTTCGGATAGAAGAGAGATCTCTTGTTACTTGTTTGGATATTTTTTTTTGAGTCTTTTCAATTAATTTTCTTTTTAAAACATTAGTTTTTTTCTTTTTTGAATTCATTGTATCAACAAGGTTAATTAAATCCTTAACTAAAACCCTTTTTTTATTTGTTTCAAAATACTTATCAGCTATTTGATTTAATTTATTTCCAATTGATATAATTCTTTGATTACCGTCAAAAAGCTCTTGATAGTTGATCAGTTTAGACTTTATTTTCTTATTTACAATACCCAGCTTCTCATTCTCTTTTTTAAATTTCTCCTCTTCCTTAATCAGGGATTTTGTTGTATTGTCAAGTTTTGATCTTTGCTTTTGGAGTTTTAATATGGTTGCATCAAATCTAAGTTTTCCTCTTTCGATTTTTTTCTTTGCTTTATTAATTAAATTAAAAGGAATTCCATTGTTCTGTGCTACTTCAAAAGTGAACGAACTACCTGCCTCTCCAACAATTAGGTTAAAGGTTGGTTTTAAGGACTTATCATCAAATTCCATATTTGCATTAGACATATAGGGTAATTCACTTGCCAAAAGCTTTAGGTTTGAATAATGCGTAGTTATAACACCAAAGCTTTTACGTTCGTAAAAGACTTCGAGAAATATTTCGGCCAAAGCTCCACCTAATTCAGGATCGGACCCCGTTCCAAACTCATCAATTAAAAACATTGTTTTGTTATCACATTTTTTCAAGAAGCCTTTCATATTGTTCAAACGATAACTGTAGGTGCTCAATTGATTTTCAATTGATTGGTTATCACCAATATCTGAAATTATGGTTTTAAATACACAGAACTCACTTTTTGCATCAACAGGAACTAGTATTCCTGATTGCACCATCAACTGGAGCAAACCAATCGTTTTTAAAGTAATACTTTTTCCTCCAGCATTAGGTCCCGAGATAACAATAATTCTATTTTCATCATCAATATTAATTGATTGAGGAAAGGTTTTTATATTATTTTGTTTATTTGAAGTGTAGAGTAGTGGATGGTATGCATTTTTGAGTACTATTTTTTTTTCTTTTACCAAAATAGGTTTAGTAGCGTTAATCTCTTTAGAATACTTTGCTTTTGAATATATAAAGTCTATTTCTGTTAAATAAGTTTGGTAATTTTCTAGATTATTGGAATATGGTCTTAAATAGTCAGTTAGTTCTTTTAAAATTTTTTTTATTTCCTGTTCTTCATCATAAAGAAGATCTTGTAACTTTCTACTTTGTATCAAAGTTTCTTGAGGTTCAATGTAAACAATTCCTCCTGTTTTGGAACTTCCCATCATTTGACCTTTAACCTTTCTTCTGTACATAGCCTTCACGGCAAGTACTCTTCTATTATCAATAGTAGATTCGTTGATCTCATCTAAAAAACCTAGTTTGTTATTTTTTGTCAATGCAGAGCTAAAAGTTTGAATTATTTTTGACCTTGCTTCAGAAATTTCTTTTCTCAATGAAAATAATGTGTTAGATGCACTATCTTTTATAAAAGCGTACTTATCAATAATTCTTGAAATTTCTTTAATAATGTCTTTCTCAATTTTTATAAATCGTGTAAGAGAAAAAATCGCAGGATAATATGTCTTAAATTTTTTAAGGAATTTAACCTGAATAAATGTTAGATCACATAAATGTTCAATTTTTTTAAATGACTCTATTTCCAGTTGACTATTTTCCAATTTAATCATTTTAAGTTCACCTGAAATACTATCAAATCCATGATTTGGAAAGTTATTTTCACTTTCCAATGAGCTTAAATATTCAGAGACCAAGTTTAGATCAAAAAATATTTTTTCGTAATCGTGTGAGGGTTTTAAAGATTTTATTTTCTCTTTACCATGTTTAGTTATAGAATATTTACAAATATTGTTGATAACTGAATGGTATTCTAAATCCTCTAATGTTTTCTTGGGAATTGACAAAGTAATTTATATTTTGAGGACAAAATTAAAAATTTTCCTTGAAGGTCAATATTTCCAAAAGCTGGTATCAATTGATGGAACCTGAGTTCAAAAAAAAATATTTTAAAGAACTAGTTGATTTTGTTAAAAATGAATACCAATCACACACTTGTTACCCGCCGGGAAAGCATATCTTTTCGGCATTTGATAATTGTGATTTTGAAAGAATAAAAGTTGTAATAATAGGGCAGGATCCCTATCATGGATTTGGTCAGGCAAATGGACTTTGTTTTTCAGTTAATGAAAAAATATCTAATCCACCATCCTTACAAAATATTTTTACAGAAATGTCTAATGATTTAAATTTACAAAAAAGAACAAATGGTAATTTAAATGATCTTGCAAAACAAGGGGTTATGCTACTCAATTCAGTTTTGACAGTAAGAGAAAATTTGCCTGGAAGTCACGCCAGCAAAGGTTGGGAAAGATTCACCGACTCAATAATTAATAAGATATCTCAAAAAAAAAATAATGTTATTTTCTTACTCTGGGGAGCATATGCAAAAAAAAAACGTCAATTAATTAACAACTCAAAACATTTAATATTAGAATCAGGACACCCATCTCCACTTAGTGCAAACAGAGGATTGTGGTTCGGAAATAAACATTTTAGTAAATCAAATCAATTTTTGAAAGAGCATGGCTTAAAAGAAATAAAATGGGTTTAAAAGTTTTTATTGTTGCTGTTGCTGTTGCTGCTGAATGACCTCAAGATTACTCATAAAACTATTTGTTTCTTCTAACTTCGATGATTTTTGTTCGGGACTAAGATCTTTAAAGGATTTAAACTTTTCTTCTTTAGAGTTACTTATGCTGACATTTACAGTCATTTTATTTTCAGATTTTCCTTTGTAAACACCTTTTACTGGAGAACAGTCTGAATAATCTCTTCCAACTGACAACTTGATGTGGTTCGTGTCTACCAAACAGTTATTTGTAGGATCAAAACCAATCCAATCATTTCCTGGAATACAAACCTCTACCCATGCATGGGAAGCACCTGTTCCCCTAAATTTTTTATTTTTTGGACTCAAATAACCACTAACATACCTACATGGAATGTTGAATAATCTGCAAACAAATAACATAGTATTTGTAAAATCTTGACATACACCACTCTTTATTTCCCATAGTTTTTTAATTTCAGTATTAACATCAGTTAAACCTTTTTCATATTTAAAATTAGTATATATATAATCACAGATTTTAAGTGCCAAGTCAAATGGATGAGAATAAATGTCGATTTCTTTCAATTCTTTTAAAACATTCTTTACAATAGAATGGTCTTTAATTAAAAAATTTTCATAATAAAAAATGTTTTGTTTTAAATTGTTTATTTCTTCCCAACATTGTTTTGAATCTAAAACAATTTCTTTGCTCAAGTTAGACAATATGTCTATTTCAAAAATAGATTCGATTCTTAATGTTTTATGAGGTTTGTTAATTGTAAATGTTCCCACAGTATTATTAAAAAAGTCTAAATGCTTTGATACAAAAGGGTTCTGACTTATTCTTATTTCATGATTGATTAAGTTTTGTTTACTGTTGTTAACCGGGTATAGTTTTATTTGATTAGCACGGTCATAAACATAGTCGTCGTATTGAAAATTTGTAACATGTTCAATGAAATATTTTGTCATAGCTTTTATTCAAAGTAAGTTTTATTGACCTTATATGATAGAGAATTGATTTCTGCTTTAATTTCCTCCAAATAGTCTCTTAATTGATCATTTTTTAGCTGATTTGATTTTGTAAATTTTAAATTACTTTCTAGTTTACTTATCATATAAAACACATCATTATCTAGAGATATTCCATTAAAAATATTCAATCTATTGATGTGGTGTTTTAATTTTTTCAAACAGTATAATATTGATTTTGGAAAGTCTGGATTGGAAAGAATTAATTCAACCAAATTCTTAGTTAAAAATGAAGATTTATAAGTTTTTATATAAGTCTGGTAACCTCCAATTGATAGTAGTAAGTTTTTCCAAAAAATGTTTTCTTTAATAGAATCAGATTCAATTTTATCAGAAAGAAGTCTATACAAAAGAAAGTCTACACTAATGGATAATCGTTCTAAATATTTCCCCAAATTCATAAAAGAATATGGGTTCCCTCTTTCTTGAGTCAAATCCGAATTACTGTAGTGTAAAAGGTTATACGTTAACAAATCCTCTATTAAATTAATCGGATCCTTGTATTTACTTTTTTTTCTAATAATTTTACTGGTAACAAATAAATAATATTTATTAATATTAATCCAAATCTCCTTTGAAACGTGTTCTTGAACACTTCTGCAGTTTTTTCTTGAGGAACTAACTAAATTTATTATTGAATTCCCTGAATTAGAATCAAAAATCAAATAATTGATAATCTCTTCACTATTTGTAAATTGAGCATCATATTCCTCATCAATATTAAAATATGATTCAAAAATCATTTTCCAAGACTTACTATCACCATATTCTCTATTAGAAATGTAATTCGACTTAATTTGATTGAGTAAGCCATTGGTTCTTTCCATATACCTGTCCATCCAAAATAAATTATTAGCTACTCTACTTAGCATATCATGTATTTAAAACCCAAGTGTCTTTACTTCCACCACCTTGTGAGCTATTAACAACTAACGAACCCTCATTTAATGCGACTCTGGTTAATCCACCAGGAGAAACCTCAATACCATCACTTCCCATAATTGCGAAAGGTCTAAGATCTATGCATCTGGGAGCAAATTTTTCATTAACATAACATGGAGATGTTGATAATGATAAAGTATGCTGAGCAATATAATTTTGAGGATTATTTTTAACTGCCTTAATATAATTTTTGATTTCTTTTTCAGTCGAAGAGCGACCAATCAACATTCCATATCCTCCGCTTCCGTCAGTTTTTTTAAAAACCATATCATTTACATTATTTAATACGTATTCTAATTGATCTGGATCAGAAAGAGTGTAAGTTTTAATATTATTCAAAATAGGGTCTTCATTTAAATAATATTTTATGATTTCAGGAACAAACCTATAAATCGCTTTGTCATCGGCAATTCCACAACCTGGAGCGTTTACCAAGACGACATTTCCTTTTCTGTAAACAGACATTATGGATGCAACTCCTAAAATACTTTGCGAATTGAAGACCAAAGGGTCAAGAAAGGAATCATCAATTCTTCTATAAATAATGTCAACTCTTTTTAAACCTCCGGCGTTTTTCATGTATACAAAATTGTCTTTAACTACCAAATCTTGACCTTCAACTAATTCAACTCCCATAAGTCTTGCCAGAGTAGAATGCTCATAGTATGCGGAATTAAAAATTCCAGGTGTTAGTAATACAATATTTGGATTATTTTTTTGTGACAATGATTTTAACTTATTATATAGTTTCAATGGGTAATCCATAATTGATCTTACTTTATTTGCATTCAAAATTCCTGGAAGAATCCTTTTTGAAATCTCTCTGTTTTCGAGCATATAACTTACTCCTGAGGGTGTTCTTAAGTTATCCTCTAAAACATAAAACTTACCATCATTATTTCTAATCAAATCAACACCAGCGATATGGGTATAAATGTCATATGGTACTTGTAATGAATTCATTTCTTTAACAAAATTATTAGTTAAAAAAATATCATTAGGCGAGATTATACCATCTCTGATGATAAACTTTTCATTGTATACGTCTTTTATAAAAAAATTGATTGCCTTGATTCTCTGAATTATTCCATATTCAATTTTTTGCCATTCTTTAGATGTAATGATTCTAGGAAACAAATCAAAAGGAAAAATTTTTTCTGTACCTTTTTCATCATTATAAACAGTAAATGTAACACCTTGATCAACGAACAGTTTATTGGAAAGGTCTTGCATTTGATTAAGATCTTGTTTTGAATATTTAGAGAATATTTTTTTTAACAAACGATATTGATCTCTCACATTTGAATCACTAGAAACCATTTCGTCCCAAAAGGATTTTTTAGAATGGTAATTATCAAATAAATTATAATTTTTCAATTTTAGTATAATATTCCTATCTAAAATACTGAATCAATAAAAATTTAATAACCAAAACAGTGTTTAATTGAATATTTTTAATAATTTGATATATTAAAGCAATTATTTTATTACAAATAAAAAAAAATCAGTTAAAAAATTTTAATATAGCAAGAGAATTCATCCGTAATTTTGTATTAAATTTGAATTAGTAATCTGAAAAAATGATAATAAGTACCACGGAAACAATTCCTAATAAAAAAATTAAAGAAGTTGTTGGAATAGCAAGGGGATCTACAGTTAGGGCCAGAAACGCAGCTAAGGATATTTTTGCAGCAATCAAAAATTTTATTGGAGGAGAAATAGAAGAATATACGAAACTTCAAGCAGATTCAAGAGAGCAAGCTTTATCAAGAATGATTGATGATGCAAAAAAAAATGGTGCTGACGGAATTGTTAATGTAAGGTTCATGACCTCTGTAATTTCACAAGGAGCAGCTGAAGTTTTAGCTTATGGGACAGCTGTAACATTTGAATAAATGATAGAATTACTTAAAATAATAATTCCGTTATTTAAATATCTTTTTTGGATTGTTTGTATAGGGCTAGTAGTTGCTGCCTTAATTAACAGATTCAATAAGTCTAATAAAGAAAATTTCAACAAAAGAGATAACTAATCGTTTTAAAACTATGTTTTTCCCTATATTGATAAAAAAATAATATGTTAAAGTTTTTTCAATTTTCAGAAACAATAAGCGGAACAACATTCTTCTTACGTCAATTATTCACTATACTGCTTTCTGTACCAGCGATAATAGTTTTTATATCATTAGTATCAACTTACATGATTGGTGAAGGAATCATTGATGTAAACAACCCTGATTCATTCGATCAATCATCTATTGAAAAAATACAGGAAAACCCAGATCAATTTTTATCTGATTTATGGTCGTATATGACAACTGGGTGGTTGTTATCACTGTTTATTGCTTCATTACCTGCCATATGGTTTGGTTTAGCAACCTCATACAAACGGATTTCTGCTTTATTTTATGAAAACAGAAACAATCTTTTTGCCGCGTATTTTGGATTTGATCTTATAAATAATGCGATTTCTTTAGGTATTTTAGAGTCTTTATCATTTTTAGATACCTTCTTTTCAATAATTTCATTATTAATATTCTTTTTTCTTGTCTTTAAGAGTTCTGAAATTGAAAAAGATGACCACGAAGGCTAATTTAATATTATTATCCTCCAACTAATTTAACAGAATGCCCAATTTCTTTAAGTTTTGACACTATTTTTTCCCTGTGATTACCCTGAATAAGAATTTCATCATGCTTTACTGAACCACCAGCTCCGCAGTAACTTTTTAAAAGTTTAGCTAAATCTTTAATTTCACTTTTAGTTCCATTGAAACCTTTGATAATGATAACGGGTTTTCCAGATCTTCCTTTTATAGAATAATGGGCTTCGAGGTTCTGCTTTTTAAAAATCTTATTGATTCCATTGTCAACTTCAAATTCGTAATTTTCAGGGATTAGTGACTTTAAACTGTCTAAGGAGCTGAATTTTTTCATTTATAAAACACCAATATCTTTAAGCCTTTGTATCAAAAAATCATTTGCAGTTATATCGGAATATTTTTTTGGATTATCATCATCAATACATGAATTTAATACATTTAAACTCATGGATCCAACTGGATGTAGAAAAAAAGGAATTGAATATCTAGATTTGGTCCAATGCTCTTTTGGAGGGTTAATAACCCTATGAATAGTTGATTTCAATCGATTGTTAGTATACCTAGATAACATATCACCAACATTAATTATTATTTCATCTTTATCGGCAATAGCATCAATCCACTCACCATCATTGTTTAAAACTTGTAAACCTCTTCCATGAGCACCCATCAAAAGGGTTATAAGATTAATATCACCATGAGCTGCTGCTCTCTCTGCTCCAACAGGTTTGGAATTGATAGGAGGGTAGTGTATGGGCCGAAGAATACTGTTTCCTTTATTTACATATTGGTCAAAATGATATTCATCAAGATTTAAAAACAAGGAAATAGCTCTTAAAACATTTAGAGCTGTCTTCTCTAATGATTTGTAAACCAACTTACCAATTTTATTAAATTTAGGCAGTTCTTTTACAATTAGATTTTTAGGATAGCTAAATTTTTCGTATTCATCATTAGATAAATATTGTCCAAAATGCCAAAACTCTTTTAAATCACCATGTTTTTTTCCTTTTGCATGCTCCTTTCCAAAAGACGTAAATCCTCTTTGACCAGCAAATCCATCCAATTCATACTTGCATTTAATATTTGTTGGTAAATCAAAAAACTTTTTTATTTGAAGGTAAATTTCTTCAATATTTTTACTAGATAAAAAATGACCTTTAAGAGCAACAAACCCTATTTTTTCATAAGCCTCGCCAATATCTTTAACGAATTTTTCTTTTTTACAAGAGTCAGCAGAGAGAAAATCATTTAAGTCTAAGGACGGAATATTTTTATTTGGCATGGTTATAAAATAGAACTTAGCTCAGTATGTTCAAAGCCAAATGCCTCCGAAACAGCTTTGTATACAATTTTACCATTAATTATATTTAATCCAAGCTTTAAAGATTCATCATCTTGACAAGCTTTTTTCCAACCTTTATTAGCAATTGATAAACCTCTCGAGATTGTTGCGTTTGTTAAAGCTTCGGTTGAGGTCGCTGGAACAGCACCAGGCATGTTTGCTACACTGTAGTGAAGAACATCGTTGATTATGTAAGTTGGATTTTCGTGAGTAGTAGGATGTGTAGTTTCGAAACATCCACCTTGATCAACTGCAACATCAACAAGGACAGAGCCTTTCATTAATGTTTTTAACATGTCTTTTGTTATCAAATTTGGAGCTTTTGCACCAGGGATCAAAACAGCTCCAATTATTAAATGTGCTTTTTTGATTGACTCTTTAATATTGTATGAATTTGAAAATTGAGTTTTTACATTATTAGGCATGATATCATCTAGCTTTCTTAATCTATCTAAACTGATATCGAAGATGGTTACATCAGCACCTAAACCAGCAGCCATTTTTGCAGCTTGTGTTCCTACGACCCCTCCTCCGAGAACAATAACATTAGCAGGTTTAACACCAGGAACACCTCCAAGTAAAATTCCATAACCTGATTGAGGTTTTTCTAGAAATTTTGCTCCCTGTTGAGTAGCCATTCTTCCAGCTACTTCGGACATAGGGGTGAGTAAGGGAAGTGATTTATCAGGGTTTTCAACGGTTTCATAGGCAATACAAACAGATTTACTGTTAATCATCGCAGTAGTGAGTTCCTTTGATGACGCAAAATGAAAAAATGTATAGATAATCTGATTTTTTTTTATCAAGGGGTATTCCTCTTTTAGCGGTTCTTTAACTTTAATAATCATTTCTGAGATTGAATAAATCTCTTCAATGGTTTCAATTATTATAGCACCAACATTTTTATATGAATCGTCTGAAAATCCACTACCTAAACCAGCAGTTTTTTGAACATATACCGTATGACCTTCCCTTATGAACGAATTGACCCCGGATGGAGTCATACCAACTCTAAATTCGTTGTTTTTTATTTCTTTTGGAATTCCTACTTTCATATATTAAAACAGAAATGCATAATTAGGTAGTTTTATGGAAATTACAAAAAATATATGTTTTAGTTTTGATACTTAAACAAATTTTTGTTGATGGAAGGGAAGAGTTTTAAGGCGTTTTCGTAATATACTTTCTTTAGGACATCATCAGGAAGTCCAAGCCCATACATTTTCCAAAGTCCATGTCTTTTTCTGTAATAATCAAAGTATTCATCCTCTGTTTCAAGAACTCTAAAATATAGTTCAAACTCAGATTTATTATAGCTATCCTTTCCAAATAATATTCTGTCTTGATAGTCAATGAAAAATTTTTTAGCTCTTTTTGGCTGGCGACCCAACTCTCCAATTACTGCACCAAATTCTGTGTACACGTTAGGAAGACTATCTAGATGTCGCCCAAGTTTATCTAGATCATTACCCATCCAACCCATATGAGCATTTAAAAAGATTGTTCTAGGGTGATTTTTAAACATTCTATATTGTTCATCCATAACTGTTTTAAAGAGCGGATATTTTTCTGGTGGTCTAAAACTCCTTGGTCTTTGCCTGGCGTGTAAAAATCTTTCGTTGTATTTGTCAATTGGATCGAAAAAAGGGGAGGGCTCACCGGAATGAATTAGAACAGGAATATTTAAATCAGCGCAAGTTTCCCAAACTATCCCAAGTCTTTCATCATCAACCTTGATACGATTGCCTTTAGAGTCTTTAGTATCCAATCCGAGCTCCTTATAAACTTTTAATCCAATAGCACCCTGATCTACAGCATCATTTAAAGATTTAACAATATTTTTTGAAAAGTCCTCATCATCAATGTTGTCATATATAAGATTTACAAATACACCAAATCTGTCAGGAAAATTAGTATTTACGTTCTCTAAAGATTTTTTTAAATTAAGATCCATTAAGGTTTGATTTCCTGAAAAAGCAGCAAAACCTGATCCACTTAAGTTTATCATAAATTTCATATTCAAACTGTCCATTTCATCTACTAAGCTAGATAGGTCCTGAATGGACATTCTCCATTGATGACTATGAACATCAACAAAAGGAAACTTTGCCTTTTTAACATGGTTTTCGGGAACAACTAGTGTTGAAATAGGGGAATACTCCTCAATATCCATTAAGTTTTTTTTCTTTTGATTAAAATCAATTACAAAATAAGATATAGCTGAAGCGAAAAGGATCGCGAATAAAATAAAAGAAATAAATGTAAATGCTTTTAAAAAAGTTTTAAAAGAAAAAAACATGATTAATTAAGTGGAATTATTATTTCAGTAGTATCCCATCTTAATCTTAAGTCAACTGTAGGATCATCTTCAGGAGTAGATGAAACAAAATCTATTGTGAGTTGTTCAATTACCATCTCTAAGGACTTTGAAGGCACAGTTACTGTGAATAAATCTTTTTCCAAAGCGGGTCTCATTATACCAAAGTAAGAATTTGAGGTGTTAAAGGTAACTTGCCAAAATTCCTCACCTGGAATGGTAAATAAAGAATACTTTCCTGGTTGTAAAATATTATTATTAATTTTTAAGTCAACATTTGTTTCGATTGTTGTATGTCTATTGGCGCCAGTTCTCCAATACATGTCATATGGAACTAATGCACCATCGGATTCATCCCCAAACACTAGTCTTCCTTTTTTGAGCGGTCTACTGTAACTAACTGAAATATTTTTGTCATCCGAATCATAAATAACAGTTTCCAATGGACTAACCGGATTCATTATTTGATAAAAAACAAATAAAACAAATGATAATAGGGCGGTTAAGACGATATATAAGATCTTTTTTTTCATTTAAATGCTTATGTTATTAATAATATTGGATTTAACATAATATAAATTATAGTTCAATTTATATTTTCTTTACTTTAGAGGCATTAAGACCTTTTGCACCTTTCATAGTGTCAAATTGAACCTTATCACCCTCGGTGATTTCGTCAATACATTCGCTTATGTGAACAAAATACTTTTCTTGTGTTTCAGGATCAATTATAAAACCAAAACCTTTTGAATGATCAAAGAAATTAACCTTTCCAATAAAACCACTTGTTTTTACAGCCTCTTGCTTTGGGACACCAATGACAATACTTTCTGCACTAATTCTTTCTTTTTCAGCGGGATCAGGCGGTGTATCAGTAAATTTTCCGTTGTAATCAACATAAACAAACTCATTTACTTGATATTCTCCACTAGCTTTAGCCTCCTTTCGAGCTAACATTTTTTTCCTTTTGTCCTCTTTTTTCTTTAACCTTTTCTTTTCTTTTTCTAGTTTATTGAAAGTTTGTTGTGATTTTGCCATATAATATTAAAAAAGTAAAAATAGATATTTTCTTTATGATATTAAAATATGAGCTACTTTTCTCTTGATTTTAGTACATTAACAACATCGTTAAATTTATAACCTTTTTGCTGAAGAAGAATTAAATAATGAAATAAAAGATCTGCCGATTCATTTAAAAACATATCATCATTGTCATCTTTAGCCTCTATAACAAGTTCTACAGCTTCTTCCCCAAGTTTCTGAGCAATCTTATTTGTTCCCTCCGAAAAAAGCTTTGATACATAACTAGAATCAATAGGTCTTTTTTTTCTATTTTCAATTATGTTTTCAATTTTATTTATAAAATTTTCCGGTTCATTAATTTCTTCAAAACAAGTATCATCTCCTTTGTGACAAACTGGGCCAACAGGATTTACCTTAATGAGTAAGGTGTCTACATCGCAATCTTCCTTTAACGAAACCACATGCAATTCATTACCACTTTCCTCACCTTTTTTCCAAATTCTTTGTTTAGTCCTACTGTAAAAATGAACCAGATTGGTACTTAAAGTTAAACTTAAGGATTCTTTATTTAAGTAACCTAACATCAGTACTTTAAGTGTTTTATCGTCTTGAATAATTGCTGGTAATAAACCGTCTTTATTTTTATTATAATCTAATTTCATAACCTTATTGGTATATTATTTTTTTTTAATTCTATTTTAAGTTTTTTTAATTCTATTTCATTAAAATGAAATACACTAGCAGCAAGAGCAGCATCAATGTTTCCAGATTTAAAAACCTGTTTAAAATGCTCAATCTTTCCAGCTCCACCTGATGCTATTATTGAAATATTGACTATTTGAGATAACTTTTCAAGTGTCTGACAAGCAAATCCATTTTTAGTTCCATCATGATCCATAGAGGTAAAAAGAATTTCACCTGCCCCCCTATCTTCAACTTCTTTAGCCCATTCAAATAACTTAATATCCGTTTTAACTCTTCCTCCAACTAAGTAAACAAACCAATCATTATCAATGTACTTTGCATCAATAGCAACTACAACACATTGGCTTCCAAATTTAACAGCTAACTCATTAATAAAACTTGGGTTTTTTACAGCATAACTATTGATCGAAACCTTATCAGCTCCACTTTTAAGAAGGGCATCAACATCTTCTACTGTTTTAATTCCACCTCCAACAGTAAAAGGAATATTAATGTTCTTTGAAATTTCATCTGCAAGCTTTGCAAATGTTTTTCTACCTTCTTTTGTAGCGGTTATGTCTAAAAATACAAGTTCATCTGCGCCATTTATAGAGTAATATTTAGCAAGCTCTACAGGGTCACCTGCATCTACAAGATCTACAAAATTAACTCCCTTAACTGTTCTAGAGTTTTTAATATCAAGACAAGGTATTATTCTTTTAGCCAGCATTAGTTTTTATAAAATTTTTTAAACTTTTCAATTCTATCTTATTTTCATAAATAGCTTTTCCAAGAATAGCCCCCTCACAACCTGCATCATTCAAATTTTCCAAATCTTCAATACTCGATATTCCACCTGAAGCAATCAAACAGACATCTTTGAAAGATTTTAAGATATCTTTATATGTATCTATTGATGGACCTTTCAACATTCCATCTTTAGATATATCTGTTGGAATAACATATTTTATTCCTTTGGAAATATGATATTCAAGAAAATCCATTAGATTAATTCCTGAATCATTTAACCATCCATTTGTTTTTATTTTATTTTCCAAAAAATCCGCACCCAAAATAATCTTATCATTTCCATATTTTTCAAATAAATCATAAAAAGTATTAGAATCCGAAACAGCAACACTGCCAAGAGTTACCTTAGAGGCACCTGACTCAAATGCAACCTCAACATCTTTAGATGATTTTAAACCACCCCCAAAATCTACTTTTAAATCGGTTTTTAGTACAATTTGCTCCAAAATCTTATAATTTATAATCTTACTTGATTTTGCGCCATCTAAATCGACCAAATGAAGAAAATTTATTCCATAACTTTCAAATCGTTGAGCCATTTCTAAGGGACTAGAACTGTAAACAGTTTTTTTATTATAATCGCCCTGCGATAATCTAACACATTTTCCCTGAATAATATCAATTGCTGGAATTATCCTCATTACTAATTATTTATAAAGTTTTTAAGCACAATCTCTCCATTACTTCCACTTTTTTCAGGATGAAATTGAACCCCAATGAAATTATTTTTTTTTAATGCAGTGCTATAATTGATTCCATAATTAGTTTTAGCTACGGTTTCCTTTAGAATTGGAACATAATAACTATGAACTAAATACATGTATTCATTTTCATTAATTGAGTCAAACAAACTCGTTTTTAGATCAAAAACAGTGTTCCATCCTATTTGAGGAACCTTAACTGAATTGTCAAACTTTTTAACATTTGAACCAAATATTTTTAAACAGTCTGTATTTCCTTCCTCAGAAAAATTACACATTAACTGCATTCCTAAACAAATACCCAGCACAGGCTGTTTAAGCTCAGGGATAAGCAAGTCTAACCCTTTAGATTTAAGTTTTCTCATTGCGCTATTAGCCTGTCCCACGCCAGGAAAAATAACTTTATCTGAATTAGATATTACTTCTTTATCAGAAGTCAATACACCAATACATCCGAGCCTTTTCAAAGCATACTTAACGCTTTGAGTGTTTCCGGCACCATAATCAATTATAGCTATACTCATTACAAGGTTCCTTTGGATGAAGGCAAGATTAGTTTATCTTGATTTTTTGAGACTGCTGTTTTTAAACACCTAGCAAAACCCTTAAAGATCGATTCAATTTTATGATGCTCGTTTGATCCCCTAACTTTTATATTAGCATTCATATTAGCTCCATCACAAAATGATTTAAAAAAATGGTAAAACATTTCAGTAGGCATATCACCTATTCTCTCTCTCTTAAATTCAGCATCCCACACAAGGCAACTTCTTCCTCCAAAATCTATTGCAACTTGAGCTAAACAATCGTCCATTGGTAAAGTAAATCCGTACCTTTCAATGCCTATTTTTTTTCCTAAAACAGATTGGAAAGCTTCTCCTAAAGCAATACCAGTATCTTCAATAGTATGGTGTTCATCAATATTTAAATCACCGTCAACTTTGATATCGAGATCTGCTAGTGAGTGTTTCGATAACTGATCCAGCATATGATCAAAAAAACATAGACCTGTTTCAATATTACTTTTTCCTGTTCCATCCAGACCTATCTTGATCTCAATTTTTGTTTCATTTGTAATTCTTTTTATAGAGGAACTTCTGTTCAATCCACTTAAAAAATCATAAATCAATTTCCAAGAATCTGTTTTGAGTTTAACAACATTCTTCAAAGAATCATTATATCCTTTGCCATTATACATAATTCCCGAACAGTTCAAATTTTTTGCCAGTTGCATATCAGACTCTCTATCTCCAATGACAAAAGAATTGTTCATATCAATATTAGCGTCTTCAATGTACTCTGTTAACATCCCAGTTCTTGGTTTTCTATAGTTTGAGTTCTCGTTTTCAAAACTTTTATCAATATGTGTTTTAAAAAAATTAACCTCTTCATTTTTAAATGAATTAATTATAAAATTATGCACAGGCCAAAACTTATTTTCAGGAAATGATTCTGTTCCTAAGCCATCTTGATTACTAACCATTACAATCTCAAAATCCAACTCTTCACTAATTTTATTTAAATACTTAAATACACCCGGGGAAAAAGATAATTTTTTAAAACCATCCAATTGTTTATCGACTTCTGGCTCCACAACTAATGTACCATCTCTATCTATAAATAAAATTTTTTTCATAATTCGTTAAGTGTTTTAATTAAGATATTATTTTCATTTTTTGTTCCTATTGTAATCCTTAAACAGTTTTTACACAATGGTTCATTAGACCTATCTCTTACAACAATACCCTTATCTAACAACTGATTATATCTCCTATTAGCATTATCAACCTTAATCAATAGAAAATTCGCTTCAGATTCATATATTTTTTTAATGAAATCAAGTTTTTCTAAAAATGGTATTAGTAATTTTCTTTGAGCTAACACCAGACTAATATTCTTTTTGACTTCATCAGCCTTACCTAACTCCTTAAGAGCTTTTCTTTCGCTAAGAATATTTATATTGTAAGGATGTTTAATTTTATTTAAGTAATGAATAATTTTTTCATTTGAAAACCCCATTCCAAGCCTGATCCCAGCCATCCCATAAGCTTTAGACATAGTTTGGGTAATTATTATGTTATTACTCACATTTATTAAGCTAATTAGAGACGGTTTTGACGAAAAATCTATGTAGGCCTCATCAACCACAACAATTCCTTTGAAACCATTTATTAAGTCCGTCAAATCTTTAATATCAAATGAATTTCCAGTAGGATTATTGGGAGAGCACAAAAACAAAATCTTTGTTTTCGGTGAATTTAATTCTAATATTTTATTTACGTCAATTGAAAAATCATCCTTTAGTTGAATTTCAATATTTTCTATTCCATTTGTTTTAGCGATTACATCGTACATTCCGTAAGTTGGTGGAAGAGTAATAATTTTATCTTGATTGGGGTTGCAAAAAACCCTGACAATTAAATCAAGAATTTCATCAGTTCCATTACCAAGTATAAGTTGATTTACATTTACATTTTTAATATTAGAAACTAGATTTTTTAATTCAATATGTTTATTGTCTGGATACCTGTTTAATCCATTATCAAAAGGAGACTCATTGGCATCTAAATAAATTGAATCCCTCTCAAAAACACCTTCGAAATCATCTCTTGCAGAAGAATACGGAAACATCTTTTTTACATTATCTCTAACTATAGCATCTATATTCATATTAATTATAAATCTTTAACTCTAATTGAAACTGCGTTTTTATGAGCTTGCAAACCTTCAGCATTAGCCATTGTCTCAACAGTTTTAGAAATATTCAATAAACCATCTTTTGAAATTTTTTGAAAAGTTATAGTCTTTAAAAAACTATCTAAATTCACTCCACTGTATTGTTTAGCATTTCCATTTGTTGGCAAAGTATGGTTTGTTCCAGAAGCGTAATCTCCTACACTTTCAGGAGTATAATTTCCAATAAACACAGAGCCAGCATTTATTATATTGTCAATAAAAAAAGATTCGTTTTCTGTGTTAATTATATAGTGTTCTGGAGCATACTGGTTTATAAAATCAATTGCCTTTATTTTATCATCAAAAAACATAAGCTTTGAATTTGAAATTGATTTATTTATAAAATCCCTACGATCTAAAATTCTAATTTGATCATTAATGCATTTTTCAACTTCATTTACTAAAGGTTTAGATAGGCTAATAAAAATAACCTGACTATCCGGACCATGTTCGGCTTGAGATAATAAATCTGATGCTATATAATCAGGGTTAGCGTTCTCATCTGCAAGAATTAATAATTCACTTGGGCCGGCAGGCATGTCAATTGCAGTGTTATAGTTGATAGACTTAAGTTTTGCACAGGTAACGAACTGATTACCTGGACCAAAAATCTTATTAACTTTAGGGACAGACTTAGTACCAATACTCATGGCTGCTATTGATTGTGCTCCACCAACACTAATAACCTTATTTACCTTACATAATTTAGCACAGTATAATATAGCGGGATGAAGTTCAGCATTTTCATTTGGAGGAGAACATAGAACAATATTTTTACAACCTGCAATCATTGCAGGAATAGCCAACATCAAAACAGAAGAAAATAAAGGAGCTGTTCCCCCAGGAATATATAAACCAACGTTTTCAATAGGTCTTTTTTCATGCCAACAAAATACGCCAGGTGAGGTTTCAATTTTTTTTGATTTAAAAATTTGACTTTTGTGAAATTTGTAAATATTATTAAAAGCAATGTCAATAGATTCTTTTAATTCTGGATTAATATCATTTTGAGAGTTATTAATTTTTTTATCACTAACTAATAGATTCTTTAAATCTACTTTATCAAATTTCTTTGAGTATTTAAACAAAGATTTATCACCATATATTTTTACATTTTTAAAAATTTCATCTACAGTCTCATTAATTAAATCAAGGTCATACAAGGGTCTCCTTATTAATGTTGGCCAATTTTTTATATCTGGATTAAATACTTTGTACATTATAAAACCATTTTTTCAATTGGACACACGAGAATATCTTCCGCACCCGCATCTTTAATTTTATCAATTACATCCCAAAAAGTATCATCATTTATAACTGAATGTAAAGAACTCCACCCCTCCTTTTTTAGAGGTAAAACAGTAGGGCTTTTTAAAACTGGAAGTATTTTTGATATAGCGTATATTTTATCATTAGGTACATTAAGCAATATATATTTTGACTCCTGAGCTTTCAACACAGCTTTGATTCTAAATAGAAATTTGTCTAATAAATCCTTCTTTTCATATTCAACAACACTAGTTCCAGCAAGTACAGCCTCAGAATTATGTAAAACAAAAACTTCTTTTAAATTATTCTTGTATAGAGTACTTCCGCTTGAAACTAGGTCACATATTGCATCTGAAAGACCTATATTAGGTGCTATTTCAACAGAACCATTAATAACATGAATATTGGCATCAATACTTTCTTTATCTAAAAACTTTTTTAGGGTATTTGGATATGATGTTGCAATTTTTAACTTATTTAAATCCTGAACAGAACTAAATTCTGTATTATTAGGGACTGCTATTGAAACTTTACATTTTGAAAAACCTAGCTTCTCGTAAACTTTTATTTCAAATTCCTTTTCAATATTAAGACTAAGAATATCATTTACAAAATTACCATTTAAGGATCCTTCATTGTTTTTTATTGATACAAAATATGTCTTAAGACCAATTTGATCACCGTCTGGTTTGCCAACTGTCTCCCACTCTCGTTCAGTTCGAACATCAATTAAGATACATTTACTATTATTACTATATTCAATTAGTTCATTTGGAGTCATCTCTTTCATTATTTTTTCCTCATTGTTGCTCGATAAAGTCGTCTTGGAAAACTTCCTTCTTCAAAATTACTCATATCGAGTAATTCAAAGCCTCTCAACAATTTTTTAATTTTTTCCTTGGAAAAGAAATGAACAATAAATCCATTGCTTTCATATAAATCTTCCCCTCGCTGGATTCCATTTTGATAGTCTCCATCTTCTATATTTCTTACAGTAAATACATTTAACCCACCCTGTTTAAGAACTCTATGAACTTCATTATTTAAATTCTCTATTTCTTCAAAAGTAAGAGCCATACAATATAACATATGGGAATAGCAACCTTCGATGCTATTATCGTCAAAAGGAAGTCTTTCTCTTACATCAAATATTTTAGCATCTAAAAGATTGCCCAGTCC
>Ga0209036_1000331_pt1 | contig 20024 bp, 10 predicted proteins | sample MarorgKNORR_S2LV_3_FD_188222 | JGI IMG/M metagenome (GOLD analysis project Ga0209036, IMG submission 188222) | Marine microbial communities from the Southern Atlantic Ocean, analyzing organic carbon cycling - DCM_A/KNORR_S2/LV (SPAdes) (version 2) | ecosystem: Environmental > Aquatic > Marine >... | reverse complement strand
CGTCGGCGATTGAGAAGGCCAAGGCGGAATCGCTCACCGAGCAGCCGGACAACAAGTTCATTTACAGCGATATCAACTTCATTTTACTGGGTGAGATTGTCCGGCTCGTCTCCGATGAACGGCTCGACCTGTTTGTCTCCAAGAATATCTTCCAGCCGCTGGGCATGAACGACACCGGGTTCCTCCCGCCGTTAGCCAAGCGCTCACGCGTCGCCCCCACGGAACAGGTCGGCGAGGTGATTCTTCACGGGGAAGTCCACGATCCCACGGCCCGCCGGATGGGCGGCGTGGCCGGTCACGCAGGCTTGTTCACCACCGCGGCAGATCTTGGCCGGTTCGCAAACATGATGCTCAATGACGGTTCGCTGGATGGGCGTCGTGTTTTTAAAAAGGAGACTGTCAATTGGATGACTGCGTCCCACACAAAGCCGCCGATGAAAATCAAGCGCGGCCTCGGTTGGGATATTGCCTCGCCGTACTCGAGTCCTCGAGGGGTTCACTTTGAAGTGGGCAGCTTTGGGCACACCGGCTGGACCGGCTGTTCGTTGTGGATTGACCCCGCCACCGGCACCTCGGTCATCCTGATGACGAGCCGTACGCATCCCGATGGCCGGGGGAACGTCATCGCGTTGAGGCGCACGGTGGCCACGCTTGCCGCCGAGGCGTTGCATGGTTTTTCGACTGGCAGCGCGGCCCCACCTGAGTTGACGGCGCGACAATCCGTTCTCAATGGCGCGGACGTGCTGCGAATGCGCCCCGAGTTATTACCAAAGGGTAGCCGCATCGGTTTGATCACCAACCACACCGGCCACGATCGTGAACGCAACCCGACGCTCGATTTTCTGCTCAAGTCGGAGCGGGTACAGCTCAAGGCTCTTTTTAGTCCCGAACACGGGCTGTACGGCAAGCTCGATGAAAAGGTCGGTGACAGCACCGATGCGAAAAGCGGCCTGAAAATCTTCAGCCTGTACGGCGAGACGCGCAAGCCGTTGCAGAAACAGCTCGCCGGTTTGAACGCACTCATCTTCGACATCCAGGATATTGGCTGCCGATTTTACACGTACATCTCGACGATGGGTTTGGCGATGGAGGCCGCCGCCGAGGCCGGGGTGAAATTCATCGTGCTTGATCGCGTGAACCCAATCGGCGCCACGGCGGTCGAGGGGCCGGTGCGGCTGGGACCGACCGATTTCATTGCGTTCCACGACATCCCGATACGGCACGGGATGACCGTCGGCGAACTAGCACGGATGTTCAACAGCGAGCGCGGCTACAACGCAGATCTGCAGGTTGTCAAAATCGAGAACTGGTCCCGGGGACAGGTGTTCGACACGACCGGTCAGCCGTGGACAAACCCGTCGCCCAACATGCGAAACCTCACGCAGGCGATGCTCTATCCGGGTATCGGTTTACTGGAAACCGCGATGTCCGTGGGCCGCGGGACAGACACGCCGTTCGAGGTGATCGGCGCTCCGTACATCGACGACGTGCGCCTGGCTAGGCGATTGAACGCGCTTGGCCAAGCAGGAGTATCCTTTGTGCCGGTGCGCTTCACGCCGGACTATAGTGTGCACAAGGACGAGCCGTGTGGCGGAGTAAACATTATCATCACCAACCGGGAGGCATTGAAACCGGTCACGATTGGCATCGACATCGCTAGTATGCTGCACGCGATGTATCCGAAGGAATTTCCCTTGGCCAAGGTGGGCCGCTTACTCTGCCATCCGCCGACCATTGAGGCGCTTGGCCAAGGCAAAACCCTCGCCCAGATCGAGGCCGCTTGGCAGCCGCGCTTGGCCAATTTCAAAAAACGTCGCGCCGGTTTTTTGCTCTACGACTGAGCGTGTTTAGTTGCCGAAGATGAAAGAGTAGAGCTTGGCCTTCGCGAACTCGAACTTTAGTCGAACCGGCTTACCCTCGGCAGTCGACAGCTGGAAATTCCGATCCCAATTCACGATTGCGTCGGAGCCGGTGCGGGCGATTGCCTGACTTGTGGCGAGTTGTTTTCCCTCGGCATCCAGCACAGTCACCCTGAGCCAACCGCCGTTCTGAACGTCCGCCGATACACGAAGTTGGCTACCAGTGGGGCTGACTGGAGTCGTCGTGATAACGGCGTGTTTGGTTGTGTCGTCAGGCGCGAAGCCGGCCCAGCCGTCCGGGCGCAACGTCGCGAGCGCCAACCCCGATTTTCTCCAGTCAAAAAAATACCAGTCACTCGCACCGTAAAAAATCTGCACCTCGTTTTCCCGAATCACTGGCTGAGAAGGAAACATCGCGCCCCAATCGTAAGGCATTGTCCCGTATTCTTTGGCCTTCGCCGGGGAGTTCGCGATCAGCGGTGTGCCGGGCAGGACGCGGTGCCACGTGTACGAATCGGGACTCCATGCCAGTTCGATCTGTTGTCGCACACCCTCCATCGATTTCACCGAGGGATAATCCATCACCCCAAGCAGCCCGAGAAAAACGCCGCCCGCACGGAAGATCACCATGTCGTGCATCTGGTTTTTCGGCGTGCCTTCGATGATTAATTCAGAGCGCGTCCACTTGAGGCCGTCCGCACTTTCAGTTCGCGCGATTTTGCGGTTGCCGACGATCGGGAAGCGGTCGTAATGCCGAACGATGCCAACGTATTTTTGAAGTTCAGGCGACCAAACCATGTTCGCGTGACAGTCGCTTTGGATGGCGATCTCCGGACAGCGAATCTCCGGTTCCCAGTTCAGGCCGTCGGGCGAAAACCGGATCAACTGCATGTAACCGACTTGCGCTGCGTAGAACGCCTTGTAACGCCGCGCCGGGTTTTTCTCGTGAGGGTCCTTGTACACACCGGCTCCGGACGGGCCGCGCACGACAATGTTGTTTCGCTTGTTACCCCCGAACTCGACCAAACCAAGCTTTGGTTTTTCCCAATGAACACCGTCCTTGGATGTGGCGTAAAGGATCGCTTCGTCGCGCTTGTTTGGCTTGGCCGACATGTAGTGGGTGGCCGTCGGGTTGCGCTTGGCTGGAGGTGTCTTGGTTGTTCGCTCGTCGATGATGAACGGGCAGTACCAGCATTTGTAAAGTTGTTCCTCCGCATCAAAAATGACGTTCGGATACATGTTGTCGTAGCGCGGTTCCCACGGTTTGTCGGCGACGAACAACGGGTTGGCCGGGTGTTTTTTTACCGAGCCAAGCGTCAACCTTGCATTTATCGTCGAGTCGATAATCCGCGAGTCAAGGAGCAGAAATCGATCCCGCGGAATCGACTTGGCTGCAGATTCCTTTTCGCCGCCACCGACCAGTGCTCCATACACGATCGGTTTAATCTCCTGGCCAAGCTCGATCATTGGTATTTGCTGCGTTAGGGTCATGACCACGAGTTCGTCCTTTGGCGACAACCAGTACTCCGTTCCCGCGCCGCCAAGCCACTCATACTCACCGATCGACGACGGCACGGTATCGATTTTTCGAGTGCGCACGGCGAAGCCCAGACCAAAACCGCGCCCCTCAGGGCGCCTGTCTATTTCGCCAACACCCTCTGGTAGTTGATTGCGAATCATCGCCTCGACGGTTTCCCTTTTCAAAAATCGATTCCCGTCCAGCACACCGTTGTTCGAGAGCATGAGGCAGAATCGCATGTAGTCTGTCGCCGTGGATACAAGGCCACCTCCGGCGGAAAGAAATTTGGGTAGTTTGTCGAATGTGTACGCGCCTCTCGTGCCGGGTTGAGGCGCGGCCACCACCTGCAGGTTGCGGCCATATATTTCCGCCAGCCGGTGCCGTTTTTCCTCTGGAACAAAAAACGCCGTATCGACCATGCCAAGTGGTTTGCAGACTTTTTCCTCGATGCAGACATCGAGCGTCTGGCCTGACGCCACCTCGATCACCCGCGCCAACACCTCTGTGCCGAAACTGTAGTGCCAGTCCGTGCCGGGTTGATACCTCAGTGGCACGGCGTCGAGCCGGTTCATTATTTCCTCGAGCGTGCTTTCATGGAGTGGAGGCAAACCTGCTTTCCGAAACGCGCTGTCTACCGTTACATTGTTGGAAAAACCTGCTGTGTGTCGCAACAAGTCGCGCACTGTCATCTGACGGGATTGGGACTTGCCTTGAAATTTCATTCGGCCGGCAGCCGGGATGTACTTGGCAACCGGGTCATCCAGTCCGAGTTTGCCCTCCTCCACCAACACCATCGCCGCCACGCTGGCAATCGCCTTGGTCATCGAGTAAATGCGAAACAACGTGTCCTTCCGCATCGGTTTTTCGGCAGCGATGTCCTGCATCCCTTGGGCGGAAAAGTGGACGACCTTGCCGCTCTTCGCCACGATCGTCACCGCCCCGGCTAGGCGGCGCTCGTCGATGCAACGTTGCACGAAGGGTTCAATCTTCGAAATCCCCCCAGCCGACAAACCCACCTCCCGCGGCTCCGCAGTTGGCAGCGCCTGGCCAAGCGCAGTCGAAGCCAAAACAAAGACGATTGCGAACCATGCACTGAATATGGAATTCACGGTGAAGCGAACGTCCTCCGATAACTTGTATGGATCAAGTAGTTTTGTTTCACCCGCTCGGGGTTGAAGCTGGCTACTTGGCCAAGCGGGTTTCCTTTTTGCGGAGGACTTTTTCCTGTCGGTTGGTTTCGGCGCGGAGGAGGGCTTCCGGTTGCCAGCCTTTGCGTTGGGCGTATTCGGCGAGTGAGAACAACTCCCGGGCGAGGGTGGCCTTGGTGTATCGTTGCTTGGCCGGCTTGGCCAACGGCTTGTCCGCGAGTTTGTTTTTGCGCGCCTTCTTGACGAGTTTCTCGGCGCGCTGCAGTGAGGGCAGATGGCGCGGAATGCCGTCCAGCACGGAGGGGCGTTCGTGTTTCGTGCCCTGTTTTTCCTCGCGCTTGATTTTCTCCCACTGAGCCCAGACGGCGTCGACGTTGTCCGCGTCGGAGTCTCCAAAAACATGCGGGTGGCGGCGGATGAGCTTGTCGGTGATCGTCCGGGCTGCCTTCTCAAAATCAAACGCCTTCCGTTCCTTCGCAAGTTGGCAGTGAAAGACCACCTGCAACAGCAGATCGCCGCATTCCTCGAGCATTTCGTGGTCGTCCTCGGCTTCGATCGCATCGATCAATTCATACACCTCCTCTACGGCGTGAAAGCGGATGGACTTGTGATCCTGCTCACGGTCCCACGGGCAACCGCCGGGGCCACGAAGCCGGGCCATCACCTCGACCAGTTCGTCGATCGCTGGTTTGCGTTTTTTGGGTTTGCGTTTGGCGGCCATGTTAGAGGATGACGAGATCGTCGCGATGGACGATTTCCACGCCTTTCAATTTCCGGGCGCGGATTTCATCGGCGTCGAATCGGCTGATACCCCGCGAAAACTCTGTGCCCTGCAGGTCGCAAATACGCACGACGTCGTCCTTGGCAAACTCTCCGATACACTGCGAAACGCCGGGAGGCAGCAAACTTTTGCCCTTGTCTCGAAGTGCGTTGCGGGCACCGTCGTCCACCCATAGCGATCCCTTTGGGTGATGGAAAAAGGCAATCCAGCGTTTGCGACCCTTGAGTTTGCCGGCCCGGGATACGAAAAATGTTCCCTCCTCCCTTCCATCTATTACGTTGGCTATGGCCCGTTTCTTTTTGCCGGAAGCGATGACCAGCGGGATGCCGGTACGTGCGGTCATTTTGGCGGCCCGAATTTTGGCATCCATACCGCCGACGGCAGTCGCGCTCAAGGTGCCGCCAGCGAGCTTTTGGATGTTTGCATCGATCTTTTCGACCACCGGTATCGTTCGCGGATTTTTCTTCCCAAAGTTCTCAACCAAGCCATCGACGGTCGTAAGGATGACCAACAAATCCGCCGGCAGCAGACAGGCGACAAGCGCGGCGAGCCAGTCGTTGTCACCGAACTTCAACTCAGTGTAGCTGACTGCGTCGTTTTCGTTGACGATCGGGACGACGCCCTTGGCCAACAGCGAGACCAGCGTGTTGCGGGCGTTGAGATGCCTATCCTTGTCCTCAAGATCGTCATGCGTGAGGAGCACCTGGGCAACTTGCAGGTTGTGCTTCGCAAAAAGCTCAGTGTAAGTCGACATGAGAGCCGATTGGCCAACGGCGGCGCAGGCTTGCAAGTCGGAGAGATCGGTCGGGCGCTTGGCCATGTTCAACACACCCATGCCGGCACCCACCGCGCCGGAGGACACGACAATCACCTCCCGGCCAGCTTCGCGTTGGGCGGCCACTTGGCCGACCAATTGCTCAATCTGGCGGGGATCAATCTGCTTGCTGCGGTTGGTCAGGATTCCGGTGCCAAACTTGACCACCACTCGGCTGGTATCTTTCAGCGCATCTCGCTCCATCAGAAGCGCCTTGGGCTAAAGGCATCTGGCCCGGTTAGCAAGAAACAAATCAACCAAGCGCTTGGCCAAGCGGCAAGAAAGGTTGCCCGACTCGGCTGACCGCGTACACTTCGTCGCCCAGACCAACAATCGCTTGGCCAAGTTTCCATGAATACACGTAAACTAATTGCCGTGGCAGCCGCATCGCTGGCTGCGATCTCATCGACTCAAGCCGACTGGCCTCAGTGGCGCGGACCGGGAGGGCAGGGCGTTGCCGACTCGTCCAATGTGCCAACCGAGTGGAGCGAAACAAAAAATGTCGCCTGGCGCACCAACTTGCCGGGTCGAGGCTGGTCGTCGCCGCTGGTCATTGGCAACCAAGTCTGGGTCACCGCTGCGCACGAGACTCTGGCTTCGGAGGAAGAAACCAAGGAACGACTGAAGGCCAACACAGGCGGTCAACCGCTCGTTGTACTCTCCGAGGTGAGGATTAACGCAATCTGTATCGATAAAGAATCTGGTAAAATCGTAAAAAACATCGAAGTTTTGCGAAAAAAAGATCCGCAATGGGTGCATAAGACCAATAGCTACGCTTCCCCGACGCCGATCATCGAAGGCGGTAAAATGTATTTTCAAAATGGTTCCTACGGCACGGCCTGTCTCGAAATGAAGTCGGGCAAGGTACTTTGGAGGAATCAGGACTTGTGGGTCATGCATGAGAACGGACCGGGCGGGTCGCCGACGATTTGGAACGAGTTACTGATCTTTCACATGGACGGCAGCGACAACCAATTCATCGCTGCAATCGACAAAAATACAGGAAAAGCTGCTTGGAATACGAAAAGATCCGGTAAAATGCATGATAATCCACAATTGAAAAAGGCATACGGGACTCCGGTGATCGCCAAGATTCGAGGGCGTGATGTGGTGGTTTCGCCGGCTGCCAACTGGGTTTATGGCTACGATCCGGCGACGGGCAAGGAACTTTGGAAGGTGGAATACGGATCGCTGGGATTTTCGATCGTGCCCAAGCCGGTGATTGGCAAGGGGATGATCTACATTGGCACCAGTTACATGCGGCCACAACTGCTTGGCATCGATGTGACCAAGGCCAAGCCGGAAATCGCCTGGGCGTGCAAACGCAGCGTGCCGGCCATCTCCTCGCCACTGTTGGTGGGGAACGAACTCTATTTCGTGAGTGACTCCGGCGGAATGGTCACCTGTTTGGACGCCAAGACTGGTAAAGAACAGTGGCGCGAGCGGATCGGGGGCAACCACGGCGCCTCACCGACGCTGGTCGGCGATCGGCTGTTGTTCCACAGCAAGGAAGGGGAAACGGTCGCGTTGAAGCCGGGCCGGGAATTTCAAGTGCTCACGCGCAACAAGTTGGACGGGCAACACCACGCCAGCGCCGCCGTGAGCGACGACGCCCTCTACTTGAGAACCGAAAAGGCGATCTACAAAATTTCAGAATAAATCGAGCCGCAGATTATCGTTCGCCACTGCTTGGCCAAGCGGACGATTCTCCAAATCCTAAACGTCCATTTTTTTTGGGCGTCGGCAAAAAATACCTTCTGGCGTTTGACAGGGTGTGGAATCGGGTGAAGTGTTCGAAGTATTCAGTACTGTAAACCCAGTTGAAGAACTGTAGGCAACGATTGAAAGGCCGTTCCACTAAAAACCAATCGTAGATGGAGCAGGATGGCGTTCGCGTCATCCTGCTCTGATTTTAGATGGTTAAATCGTCAGAAGCCGCGTACAACAGGCCTCGCGTCGCCCAATCTGAGCGCTTGGCCAAGTGCTTGGCCAAGCGGCGTGACGGCAGTCTACCCAGATGAATCTCTTCAAGGCAGAACGAAAGATTTGGATCCTTTGTGGAATCTATTTTTTGCTGGCGCTCTGCTCGCTGATGGCCCGGGCCACGGCGGATTCTCTTTTTCTTAAGAATTTCGACAAAAGCAGCATTCCGTTGATGATCATGGCTGCGGCAGCGATGTCCAGCGTCGCGGCTCTGTTCATCACGTATCTTTGCGCGAGGTATCAGGTCTATGGCACGATGAAACTGGTGCTGACGGCCTTGGCTATGGCATTGGCCGGAGTGGTCTTGGCGATTGCTGTTGCGGGTGGAAAAGTCGTCGCGGTGGTGACTTACATGGTTTGTGACGTGGCAGTGGTCACGCCGATGGTGTTGTTTTGGGGATTGGCGGTCGGGGTGCTGAACCCGAAGGAGTCGAAGCAATGGTTTGGGCTGATTGGTGCAGCCGGGACGGTGGGATGCATTGTGGCCGGATATGTAGTTTCGCTGGCCAGCCGCAGTGGGCAGGTGGATGTGTTGTCGCTTGGTTTGGTGACTGGGCTGATGTTGGTGGTGTTGGGCGGCTTGGCCAAGACGAGTTTGTTCGACCAGGGGGAGGCGACCAAAACGTCAACACAACCAACAAAGGCGGCGAGCACGTTCCGTGCGCTGGGGGGTATGCTGGGCAACCGTCAGGCGCTGTTGATGCTCTCGCTGGTGGTGCTGTCGACGATGGTGATCTGTCTCATCGATATTCATTTCAAGTTTCAGGTGGCCAAGGATCACGAAGGAAACCTCAATCAGTTTTTCGGTCAGTTTTACACATACAGCAGTCTTGCCCAGTTGGTGCTGCAGTTGTTCATTGTGCGCACACTGCTGACGAAAGGTGGGGTGATTACGGCCATCACTGTGCTGCCGGTACTTTTGGTGATTTGCTCGGTTAGCGCTTTGTTATTTGCCGAAGAGAAGGGGGTATACGCCGGTAAGTTTATCTGTCAGGTCATCTTTTTCACCATCGAGTATGCCGGGCTGCAGATGCTGTTTCTCGCGGTGAAAAAACAGTCGCGCGGACAGATGAAGAGCGTGATCGACGGCTTGGCCCGCCCTGCGACGATCGCTGCGTCGAGTCTGTTGATCACCGCGACGCTGGCATTCTGGCAGCAGGATTCGGTGTTGCGGTTGAACACGGTGGTGATCGTGGCCGGTGTCGTTTGGCTGATCGTCGCCTGGCTTAATTACCGGCAGTATCTTGTGTCGCTCGTGGGGATGCTCGACTCGCGGGTGATCGATTTCGACGACGAGTCGGATGTGCTGATGGATTCGCGGTTTGACTCGCAGTTGCGGGTGTCGTTGGCCAAGGCGAGTGATTTTGAGGCGGGATTCCTTGCAGATCTAATCATCGGAATGCATCGCCCCGATTGGTGTCCGGAGTTTCGGGCTATGCTGGATAAGCCGGACGAAACCCTGCAACGGGCCGGGGTGCGTTATCTGGCTGAGTTTGGCAATGCAGCCGATCACGAACACATGGTCGCTGTCGGCTTGGCCAACTCGCCTGCTTTGCGAAAGGAAGTGGTATTCAGCCTCGGCGCCCACTGCACGGGCCGGGATTTTCGTGTGCTTGAGCCGTTTTTGGATGATCACGAGCCGGAGGTGCGATGCGCCTGCGCGGCGGCTTTGCTCAATTCCGGGGAACTATCGCTCAACGTCCGTGCAGGAAACGTCTTTTACGATTTTCTTCATTCCGAAAACGCAGCAGATCGGCGGCATGCGGTGCAGTGCCTGTCGATGATTCGTCATCTCGACACCGGCCAGATTGTGCGTCAACTCTTGGACGACCCCGATAACGAGATTCGCCGCGAGGCGATTAACGCGATCGATGAAACCAAGTTGGAGTCCACCTTTGGCCGACTTGCGGAGTTGATCCAGGAGGAGACGCTTCAGCCGGCGGTCTCCGCCTGCCTGCACGCCATTGGTCCCGGTGCAGCCCAGAGGATCGGCGACCATTTAGGCGCGATGCAATACGACATTGCGCCGGATACGTTCCGGTTCCTGACTCAAATATTGATTGAGGCCGGGGAAGGGGAACGCTCACCCCGGATTGAGGGATTCATCGAGCAAGTCCACGGGGAGGACGATCGTGCTCGGTTGGTGACCGATTACTTGAGATCCCTGTCATCCGATCGCGGGAATCGTCAGTGCTTGGTGTTCGCGCGCGAACAACTTGCCGAGTACGTTCAACAGGCGGACATGTACCGTCAGCGTTTGGCCAAGCTCCCCTCGGGGCCGGATGCCGAGGCGCTGCGCTTGGCCTGCGAGCATCAATTCCAATTACGACTGCGGGTGCTGTACGAGGTGTTCCGACTTTTTGATCCCACGATAGACTACAAAAAACTGTTTCGCGCGGCGATGGAAGGCGGCGAGAATGAGCGGGCGGAGGCTGGCGAAGTGCTGGAGGGAGTGCTTAGCCAAGCGGACGCCGAGCAAGTCATGCGTTTGGCCAAGCCGGCTGCGGATGAAGGAGAGTTTGAGAGCGTCAACTTCTTCGTTCAATCGTTTCGGGATCACGACTCGAAGTGGATCCGTGCCGGCTTGATACTGCTGGCCGGGGGGGAGTACGACGACCAACGTGAATGGGTGGGCGAACACCTCAGGCATCCAGAGCCATTGGTTCGCGAAACCGCACTTGATGTTTTTCTTTCGAACGAATCCAGCCGCGAGGCGGTGGTGGTAGAGTGCAACCGATCCATCGCCGATTCCTGCGCTGCTGTCGTTCGCTTGGCTAGGCGAAAACTGAAAACACTTGAAGCATGATCACCGTTCAACGAATCCTTTTTTTGAAAAACGTACCACTGTTTAGCACGATGCCACCAGACACACTCGCCTGGGTGGCGGAGGCGGCCGACGAGGTGAATTACCTCGCTGGGCAAACGATCTTTGAAAAAGGGAGTCGGGGCGACAGCATGTATGTCATCGCAGACGGATCGGTGATTATTCATGACGAAGAAAAACCTCTTGCAGAACTACCTCAGGAAGCCTTCTTCGGGGAGTTGAGCATCCTCGATGGGGAAACGCGCTCGGCCTCGGCCAAGGCAAAATCGGATTGCCTTTTACTCGTCATCAGGCAGGCTTCGTTCCACCGGATTCTGTCGAAACAATTCGATGTGACTGAGAGTCTTCTGAAGATTCTCGTCCGCAGAATCCGCGAACAATCCGCCCAAATTCAAAACCAGAATGAAAACTCAAACTGACCCATTTTTTGTTGGTCGCTGGGCGTTGGCCTTTGCGCTTGGCCTAGTTCTGAGCGTGTACTCGCTTTTAGCACAGGAAGACGCCCCGGCTCCCGCTGCTGAGGAGGAATACGCGCCTCTGCCGGCTATTGGTTCGCCGGAGAGTGATTTGGATTTTCAAACGTACCGGCTAAGCTACATGCAGAGTGACCGGGTAATTGCTCTGCTGAAGGCACTGGGATATGCGACTGTGGAGTTTTCAGCCTCGCAGGGGGAACTGAAAACGGAGAATATTTATTCTCTGGTTCAAGACTCGGAGAGTTTTCCGCTGATCATCAAGTTGATCGATGCTAGTAAGACGAGTTTATTTCAGCCTGCAGAGGATGGGGGCAGTAGTAAAGACGCTGCACTGGGTGATACACTGGGGGGGACGTACCTTCACCAACAGACGACCGGTGCGCCAGAGCAGCGGCTATTCATCCTTTACGAAAAGACTTATCCCGAGCAGTTGCACGCCCTGCTTCAGTTGTTGAGAAATGACATCGACGTGCCTGCTCGACAAGTTGTGATCGAGGCGCTTGTTGTGGAAGTGGATTCGAAAAAAATGAATGAGCTTGGCACCAGCTTCGGGCTTGTGCGAAAGGATTTTTCTATATCAATGGATGTGGACCGGAATGGTAATTTGCCGTTCGTCGGCAATTTCGACAACACCACCGAATACAGTAAGGGTTTTTACGCGAGTCTCAATGCGATGGTTCAGAATGGCCAAGCGGAAATATTGTCAAATCCCTCGGTGCTTGTCTTGAACGGAAGGCAGGCTCGAATTCAGGTGGGGCAACAGGTTCCGGTTTCACAGGCTGTCATGACAAGTAACCATGTTCGTTCCGGGGTGAAATACATTCAGACCGGCATTGTTTTGAACCTCAGACCACGAATTAGTGAGGACGGTTCCGAGGTAACCATGCAGGTAGAGACGATCGTCAGTTCGGTAAATACGGCGACAAGCAATCCCTTGGCCGACAGCACTGGAGTGATTCTAGCTCCGTGGGTGGATAATCGACAGGTACAATCCTTTGTTCGCGTGGCGGACAACACACCGTTCATTGTCGGCGGGTTGATCTCTTCAGATAAACAGAATTCATCATCCGGCCTCCCTTTACTCTCACGGATTCCTTACGTGGGCAATTTGTTCAAGCGCACTGTAAAAAAAGATGACAAGCGGGAGGTGATTGTCGTGTTGACTCCCCACGTGATTGATACAGGCGAAAAGGCGTTTAGCTATGTTATCCCAAAGGATTCTACGACCTTCGATTCATTCGATAATATTCTGTTCCGGAATGCATATCGCATTCGCGATGACGATGTGTTCGATCTGAGCTTTGCTACTCAGAGCAACTACTACATTCAAATCTTGGACGAGTTGAGGGCGTTCAAGGAAAACCACCCTAAGGTTTCCGACACCGAACCGATCTACGGCTATTTGAAAGACAAGGTGCCCGGAGAGGAAGTCATTGTCCGCCGGATGATATGGGAGATAATTCACAAATCGAAATTTCATACAAATATCTCGAATGATCACATACTGATTTTCGAATCCAACGAGGAGGTTGAATATGGTAATAAGTTTAAGACCCTCTTTTTGCACAATTTGCTATCTACGTTAAATCAGTCAGATGAGAATGCATTGATACTTGATTACGCGGATCACAAGTCGAAGCCCTCTGGGCCATTTGAACACCCCCGGGCATTGATAAGCCGTTCGACCATCAAGAACCCGGAAAACTACGTTGAACAGATCAGTGTGCTTAACTCGGATGATCTCAATCGGAACACCATTCTGCTTTCCCCATCGGTTCCGCCGCCGGGAGTCCGAGGAGCAACCGCGCTGGATGTCCTCAAGGGAGTTTTGGTTCTTAAACGAATCCTTGCCCTGAACCCTTCCATGCCGGTGACGATCCGTGAATTCCGGGTCGGCCGCCAAATTACTTTTCCCACAGAGCAGGAGTTACAGGAGAAATATCACATCGTCGACTACGACACGGCCCGGTTCTTTTACCAGATCATCAACTACTATCCGGAATTTGAGGACGCCTTCAATCGAGACAGCAAAGCGATTCTTAACCGTATGAAGCAGTTGGATGGGGATACCTCTCCGTAAGCAGCGGATACCTCGAGAATACTTATGGCCCCTTGGCCAAGGTCTATGTCCGCTTGGACAAGCGCTAGCCGGCTAAAACAGTTGACTATCGCGGTTGAGCCTTCATGTTTCCCTGAACAAATGACTTGAGTTCATTGAGAGGACTCAAGTGTGAATTCAAAATATGAAAACGATAGGAATCCTTGCAGCGATCACCAGTCTGGGCATGTTGACAGCGGCTGCCCAGACTCAGGAAACCCCGCCTCAACCCGCCTCGCCAAATGCTCCAGTAGCCACAGAGGCTACGGTAAGCCCGCCCAGAGCGGCTACCGGAAAACCGACAATTGTCACGGTGAAACCAAAACCTTCGAGATTGGTTCAGGCACTCGATTCCAATCAGGACGGCAAACTGTCCGTGGAGGAAATTGAGGCAGCCGTGGCTATTTTGAAGGGTCTGGATCAGGACGGTAACGGGGAATTGACGAGCGATGAATTCGGCCCGGTCGTAGCTGCGGAAAAGCCGACCTCGAGGTCGATTTTGAGACCAACTAACCCAAGCAAACCAAGCACCATAAATCGACCTAACCGCCCTGGTCGTCGCCCAACGGCTAAGCCCACCAGACCGGGAACAAGGCCCGCTCGGGTAGCGACTTCCAAGAATCCACCATCGAGGTTGAAACGCCCTGGTGGCAGGCCGCGTCCGAGTGGTCGTCCTGCGCGCTCGGTAGCGAAAGCTTCGGCGCCGACATCTGCAACTGACAAATCACCCGGTGCAGCAGCACCTGCCAGCCCAAACAAATCACGAGTTTTTAGCAGTTCCGACGCCCGGAAAAAACCCCGGACGAATTCCCGCAGAAACCCGACCGCAGCAGGTAACGCGAAACCAAAGGTGTTACCGACTCCTCCGCAAAAGGCTTCCGCCGAGGGCACCTCAACGAGAGAGGAGTTGATTGCGCTGCAAGCAGAAGCCAAGCAGATTTTGGAGGGGCTGAAACAGTCGGCGGGAACCATCAAGGACCGCAACAAGAAGCGAACCGTGTTGCAGTGGGTGCGCAAGGATTATCGTCAATTGTCACAGTCTTTGAGCACCGGTCTGCGATCAAACGATATTGAGGCCCAAAAAACGTTGATCGAAGAAACCAAGCAGAAGATTGCAGAGGCCAAGCAGTTGCTCGAATAAAGCGGCTGCATCTAGTTTTTGATCAACCGGAAAAACTGGGATTCCCCGTCGGCCTCTGCCCAGTGAAAGGAGATGTTGTCCTCCGTCTCGATAAAGTCAGCCGGTACATCTTGCCACGGCCCTCCTAATTTGAATGACTTTTGCAGTATGGCTTCTTCGGTTCCTTCAATATCCCACTCAACGAAAACCCAACCAGGGAATTCTGCGTCTGTGCCGGTGTAGAGAGGGGATAAGCCTGTAAACTGTATTGTGGTGACGTACTGGTTGGGTACCTTTTCGTTGTCACTTTCTTCCGGTAATTCAAGATTGTACTCGAGAATTTCACTGAAATTCCCCACGAAGTCGGAAGCTTGTAATTCCATTGAGTAGGGCCCCTCGAATTCCTGGATAAACTCCACCCAAGTGCCTTTAATACCTTCCTTTGGCACCAAGATAAATCCATCCTCATATTTTAGGTACTGGGACTCCCATGATTCCTCTTGTTCACTCCAAACTTCAGAATAATAAACTGGCCAAAGTTTACCACCTTCCTCGAGTTCCAATGATGATGAAGCAGGTGTTGCAGCGATTGTGCCGCCATCCGGTAGTTCCTGTCCTGAATCTTCGAGAATCGTGTGGATTTCTCCTACCCCCACCTCGTCGATTGTCGTGAAGAGAAACAACTCAATAATCTCCTCCGAGTTGGGTGGTTGATAGTCTGCAAAGCTCATCATTTGTTTTCCCTCGCGCCCCATGAACCATCCTCCCAAGCGGATTAAAAAATCCACGCTTGTGCTGGTAATCATGGCGTTTGTACCGGGCCAAGTAAGTTCATGGTTGCCTTCCTGATTTACCCTGAATCGGCCAACTTCCCCGATGTATATGTATTCATTGGGTTCTTCCGGATTATCTGGTTCAACCAGAGTGGCGCTCAATTCAAACACATCCTTACCAGAGACAGAAAAATCCAAATCGATCGGATTCTGCAGCGAAGCTTGCCCGAAAATTGCATCAGGATCATCAACAGTACGGCCCGTGTTCGAGAAACTTCTGGAGCGACTGCCGGGGACAAGTATAGGTCCAGCTTCGTCTGCCTCGCTCATAGCGCCGTACAAGCTGAGGAAAATCCTCCAGTCTGCACCGATTTCTTTCGTGAAATTGATGGTATCGTACAATTCCTCATAGTTTTTTATCCAGTTTGCTGTGTTGTGAGGATAGGCTATAGAGAGAGCGGAAATGTGTGTGCGCAAGCTCCCAGTAGCCTTGGCTAGGATCATCTCATCAATAGCCTTTACAAGATTGAACGATGCTTGTTTGAGTTCCGCATTGACCGGTGCACTGGTGAACTTTTTCGCGAAATCTCCAAGGTCGATAAAGTGTGTGGGAGACTTGGCCTGCGATCGCTGTGCAACGGAATAATGAGTGGCCTCGGCACGAATCTTAGGTACCTCTTCACCTCCTGTTTGACCATATAGTTTGAGTTGAAGTGAAAACTCCTTGAAGCGCTGTGAAAACGATTCGTACTTTGCCATGTCATAAGCAGCATGGACCTTGTGTGTCATATCCATGGCGGCTCCGTGATGGGCGTTCCAGAATTCTACCTCTTTGCGGGCGAATTCGTTTATATCCACGTCAGGATTCGCCTTGAGATAGTTTAGGGTTTTGTCGTAGTCCCAACCATCGCCATAATCCAACTCTGGGCAGGCGAAAAAGACATCACAGAGTGTGTTAAAATCTCCCAATACCTCCGCTCCCCCCATCAAACACGTATCAAACGCAATAAAATCCATTTTATCCTGACTTTTGGCAGATAAAGCCACTTGAATGGCTTTTTTCACCTGATCGGTAGTCATGCCCATGGGGTGGTGCAGTGATCCTTCTTGAGAATCACCACCGTATCCTACGAATTGACCACCGTGATTCCAGAGAACCAATCCATATCGGTCGGCGGGATACTTGGTCATTCCCCATTGGATGAAATCACTCAGCACATCCGGATCATCCATGTTTTTCTCTTCGGGCAGGGATTCAATAATATCGGAGTTGAATCGACTGGGATTATTGTCTTCGCTAATCAACAATCGTTTCACTCCTCGAAATTTTTTAGGGTCAATGTTGTATTTAAACTTCCAAAATTTCGTTCGTCTGTCCGCTGAATTGATGTCTAGTTGAACAGCGATTTTAAAGTTTTCGCTGCTGCCAGCTTCTTCCATCTCTAGCAGATCACTTCTCATTGCTGAGGTTAGACTATGATCCGCATGTCCATAAATTAAAATGGTCCACTTGGCTGGTGCCGCAATAAGAACGCTTGGCAAAATAGACAGTGCCAGCAATGTGTAGCCTAAGTGTTTAAAGGGTATGGAATGCATGATGTAATATTTTTGCGATGATGGTTATTTCCAAGTGTAACTTGATTGACCCGGCTTTATGCCCAAATTGTGAGTTGCGGAATCTTCAATGATCTCGATTGCGGTGACAGGTTTCTTGTGCCCAAGTATAAAATAGTTGGGAGCTTCCATCCTATAGCCGTATTTGGAAATATATTCGTATGTGGCACCCTTGGATCCATCCTTGTAGAGGAGTCTGGCTTTAGTTCCTATCCGGGCAAGACTATCCCCACCTAGTATTAATTTTATGCCACTTCTTGAGGCTTGGTTAACGAAGTAACGTAGGTATCCGTTGTATTCGGGTATTGCCAGATCCGGTTGGTTGTCCCCGTTGTAGTCACCAGAAGCCAAGACTCTTGGGAAGGATCGGTTTTTACCCAAGCCAGTTCTAGATGCAATATCGAATGATTTTTTATCATCCAAGCGGTTAATAAGGATCAGATTGCTGTTATTCAGTTGCGGCTCTGTTCCATCGTAATAGTCGTTGAATCCTTGATTCAGAGCGATATCCAACAATCCATCGAGGTTAAAATCATCGAATACGACACCAAAGGTTGGGGCAAATTGAACCTCGGCGGGAAGGGGATGAGCCTTGAATGATGCATTGTTGTTTAGGAATAATCTTGTTCGAAGTTCATTGATTTCACGAAATTTTGGGGCACTGCTAAAAATGTTTTCCACACCTTCCATTCGGAATGAGTCATGCGTCGAGTACATCAATCCCCTGATCGGATTGCTTTTTTTGAACTTGGCCAAGCTGGGTTTCAAAATGTTTTTATCGTTGGATTGAAATGTTTCAAAAGTATCCATGATGCCGTTTTCTTTACTGAAATACATGCGGTAATTATAGTGAATATATCGATTGAGGGCTTGGTTGGTGCCCCAGTTCGCAGCGAAAAGATCGTTTTCACCGTTCCCGTTCAGGTCGCCGCAGGCAATACTATTCCAGTTGCCGACTCCGGACTCAAGGTCAAGCGCTTGGGTAATATTCTTCGCCGCTTTATTGTTGATTTGGTAGACTGTGATTTCCCCCCCGTCCGGTGCAATAACGAGTTCCTGTCCCGCTTGGCCATTCAAGTCGGCAAAAACCAAATCGTTAACCGGTTTATCCCCGGGCAGTTTGTGTGCGATGCGTGGCTTGGCCCCCCGCTTGGCCAAGCGCAACTCCAGAATCAGTGACTGAGTGGCAAGGGGATACTGGCCAAGCGCCGTACCACCTCCCAACGCGACCAAGGCAGTATCTGTCTCACCGGTTTTTTTGGTGATAGCCAGACAGTTATAGTTTGCCGGTAACGGGTGATTCCATTTGGCTGACCTCGGGTTTGACTCGTCATCAATAATAGTCAATTGAGTGGTAAATTGCTGTTTGGAATTCAATTGCCGTTGTAATTCCAAGCGGATCATTCTGTCTCCCACTATCAGGTGGGTGAAGTCAATGATATCCCATCTCGATTGATTAGAGCGTTGTCTTCGCCTGTTCTTATCGCCTTCAATATTGACCATTTGGACAATACCTCCCCTGTTAATTCGGAGTACGTTCGAGTCATCGTCCGATGCAACAATACTCGAGATGACGGGCTCAACAGTATAATGGTTTCGATTCACGCTTGGCTGAAAATGTTGCGCGTTCAACTGACTTGGAGCGTGTCTAAACGATTTGTTTATCGGTTGCTCCACGAACATATTTAGGCTGCCAGATTTGACACCGTTTTTTCTTTTAGCGAAATCACTGTCTCTAAAAGTAATCAAAGTATTCGCTTTTAAGTTCTCGATCACTGCAACGTTGCCATTTAAATGACATTCAATGCGCCGAGTTGATTTGTCGGGTAACCAAGCGAAGGTAACTTCCGGGTTATCCGATGAGCAATAGCGTGAGCCAGTTCGAATCTGGTTCGACTGCCGAACGGCATCCTGGATGAAGACAATTGTGGCACCGATACCATGTGTATTTCCGTCTTTGAGCCGAACATGGACCTTGATCCGTTCTCGGACTGCTTTGTTTTCGTAAATCGAGCACTCAGGAGATGACTGGTATAACCTAGGCAGCCGTTTTCCGAGTAGTTCTCTCTCGGGTAGATAAAGTGAGAAATTATTTACTACGACATCCAAGTCGCCATCGTTATCCAGATCGGCCAGGCATGCTCCATGAGAGATTCCTTTTTGGTTGAAATTCCATTTCGTAGAATAGTCGCTGAACTTTAGGTTGCCTTGGTTTCTGTATGCTTGGTTAAAATCCAGTTTGGAATGTGCCAATTTAAATGTTCTTTCAACCAATCCCCCTCTGCCTCCTTCGCTGATGGTTGCCTGCGTGAGATCTTTTTGCACATCAGGGTTTTCTAAATCATAGCTAAATCCGTTCGTAACAAGTAAATCCTGAAAACCATCCAGATCGACATCCAAGAAAATGGGGCACCATGACCAGTCCGTTGATTCCAGGCCACTATAATGGGCTATTTCATTGAATTTCCCACTACCCGAACCAGTAAAGAGCATGTTCCTCCGATATTCTCGCGGCGTTTCGTCCGTTGCTTTTCGCTTCGGAATATCATGTGGGATTTGCATTTTCCTTGCTGTTAAGGAGGTGTTTAGCATGTCGACCACGATGAAATCTGAGAACCCATCATTATTTATGTCAGCCACATCAACTCCCATCGAAAACGCAGGCGTAATTTGATTGATTTTCGGGAGCGCATCTACAATACCTTCGGACGTGAAGTAATAGAAAAAATCCTCTCCGTCCAGATCGTTGCAAACGTACAAGTCGTCTCGATAATCGTTATTAAAATCGGCGAAAATCGAGCCCAACCCCCAATTCATCTTTGTAACCACCTTTTCGTTGGGAGTGGCTTTGAAATCAGCAAGAGCAATCACTTCAAACTGCCCAGATCCGTCGTTCAGTAGCAAAAAGTCCTTCGTACCGGCCTCAAGCACTTTACCGTCACTGATGTAGAATCTTTCCTTGCTAAATTTTTCCCCGGTTTTGGTGTCGATGGCACTCTCAAGTGTTTGTTGATT
>Ga0209036_1000329_pt1 | contig 20156 bp, 6 predicted proteins | sample MarorgKNORR_S2LV_3_FD_188222 | JGI IMG/M metagenome (GOLD analysis project Ga0209036, IMG submission 188222) | Marine microbial communities from the Southern Atlantic Ocean, analyzing organic carbon cycling - DCM_A/KNORR_S2/LV (SPAdes) (version 2) | ecosystem: Environmental > Aquatic > Marine >... | reverse complement strand
GTGTATGAGTCATCATATCCAAAGAAACCAACTCTTGCTTGATTATCGTAATATCTGAACTCAACACCACGATCTTTATTGTCATCACTAGCAGGAGCACTATCCCCACCAAGAGTAATGATGGGATCATCCACTGTTGTAACTGTTGAATTAATTGTCGTCGTCGTACCATCTACTTGAAAATCTCCGTGAACTCGTACTAACCCTGTAATAGCTCTATCATCACCTGGGTCAAGGTGTAATGTTGAATCTGTTGATCCGATATAGTTTGTTTGAACTCTTACATTTTCAATATGAACTTTACCAGTAGCAGCAGATGCATCAATATCAACGACATCTTCTGCAGTAAGAGTTAATGTACTTGTGCCAGATCCTGCGTTAGTAGAAGCAACAGTAAAGTTTCTAGCAGAAGAACTGTTCTGTGTTAGTTCTATATTGAAATCACCATCACCAGTCTTATCAATCTGTTGTGCTGTAGCACCATCTAGAATGAAATCTGGATCACTGAATAATGTTTTTACATTTATATCTACCTCTCCATTTCCACTATCTCCTGTGTTGTTTGCACCGAAAAGTAAACTACCCGAAGTATTGTTTACTTTAACGTAGTTAAGATAGTTAAATCCTCTGTATCCAGATGTTGCTGTAAGTTCTTGATCTAGTTCAAAGTTCTCTACTGTATTACCATCAGCAAATCCGATTCTATTATTTTGTAGTTGAGTGTTATCAACTCCTAAGGCGGAGATCGTGACGTGCCCGTTGCTGTCAACGTCGAAATCTTCCTGTGCAAATGAAGCCAATCCTTTCTGCTCTGTTGCCTCGGCAGCGAGATATCGCCACCCGCCAGAGTCACCGCTAGTATGAGTGGGAGCACCACTACCTGCTGCGATTCCTTGGATTGCTTGATAAACCTTTGATGCGTTAGCAATGATGTCATATCTAACGTAAGTTGTACCTGCACTGTAGCTAGCGTACTTACTACCTTCTGCAGCAGTAGCGATTGGTACATTTGTCGCAGATGTCAATCTACCACGGTCATCTACGGTAAACTTAACAGCGTTAACTGTAGGTGTACCAAAGGGTTCACCACTTCCACCTGCACCTGATACAGATGTCAGGGATTCAGTATTATAGTTACCTGGTGTTACAGTTGTTGTAATGATATCAATGGTTGGGTTACCGTTGATACCACCACCATCGTTTACAGATATTCTTCCTGCGGTTCCTGCAATAGTTCTAGTTGACATTGCACCACCAGAGGTTCTAGATATCAAACCTGTAGTAGTGAGACCTGCAACTGCTACAAGGTCTAAATCATATGGTTGAGCAGAAGATCCTTCTACTGTACCATTCAATCCATATGCAGCAAGTGTTGTTGGGTTTTCGGCATTTGTTATTCTACCTTTAGCATCAACTGTTACCTTAGTATAGGTTCCTGTAGCAGATGCAGAACCATCATAGTGAGGTAGTGTTGATTGTAATGCTAGTGAAGCAGTTAAGTTTAAGTTTTGTGATCCATCGAACACACCAGTGGCAAGAACATCCTGTGATAACTGGATCTGACGTGTTGAAGCAAGTCTTGAAGAAGTAGAAGCATTACCTATAACTGTTGATGTAATCGTACCTGCACTGAAGTTACCATCAGCATCCCTTTGTACTAATGTATTTGCAGTGTTAGATGTAGATTCAACAGGTCTCTCATAAGTCAAAGTGTTCCATGCGGTTACACCGTCACCGATCTTGAACCTACCAGTATCAAGCTCGATGCCAAGTTCACCTTGTGCAAGGGTTGGGTTAGAGTTCGCCCATTCCTGAGCACCACCTCTTCTTAACTGAATTCTATTTGCCATTTTTGAGTTATAACTCTAAGGGATATTATGCTTCCAGAGTATTTATGATAGAAAGAAGGGGGTTCTAGACCCCCCTTCAACTATTCAGTAGTTTCTGGAGTTTCTGTCTCTGGTGTTGGTTCCTCAGTTGCTGCTCCGTAATACTCTAGAGTTTCGATTGCTCCTTGAAGTTTTAAGGCAGTTACTTCGTTTTCTTTGATCTTTGCTGAAAGATCTTGATTCTCTTTGACTAATGCTGAGTATCGATCTTTAAACTGTTTGAGCATCTCGTCTTGTGAGACTTTCTCAACAGGTGCAGGTGCTGATGTTGTCATGATGATTTTTGTACTAACGTAAGTAAGAGTGATTTTATTTCACTCATATCTGATTTTAACCCATTCACTTCATTTTGTAAAGTAGAAAAGTCTTCTTTTGCTTTTTTCTCTGCCTGATATGCCTTCATATATTTTTCATATGTAGACTCATCAACACAGTCAAATGATCCACTTTGTGAATCACGAAACCAGTTCTGATGATCTTTTACAGGTTGATACATTATACAGCAAGAGCGATTGCTCTAAAGTCTTCGATTATGGGTGTTAAAGATTGATTTGGTGAAACAAATACAATCTTGATTTGATACTGGTCAAAGTTCAAACCAGAAACTTCATACTCATAGTCTTTGAGGACTATTTGATCTGTAGTTCCAGGTATCTGGGCTGATGAATCTGGGAAGAACTCAAATCCAAATGTTTCGATAGAATCTGTTGATCCAGTAGGTCGTATTCTATATAGCACCTTTATGAAAGTGTTAGCTGGGCGGTATCCTGCGAACAGTACTTTCAATGCACCAGAGGGATTTGAAAGATCTGCAGCACGAGTTATATACACTGCATCGTGTAAATCACCCACACTTAACTTAGCAGTATTTGGATCAGCAGGATTATTAATCCTATTCATAACAGTTGTCATTGACATCCTGTCTGTATCAAGAACAGGAGAAACATTAGATCTGTTACTGGTTAGTGTCAAGTCTAATCTAAATGACTTAGCACCAGAGAGCTCAGATGATTCATTGATTGTTGAACATATAAGTTGAGGTGCTAGTAATGCGTTATCTTCACTTAATATTATATCAGAGAATATACCATCATTTGCGAATGATTCTTGTAATCTTGTTGCACCATCATTGATTGATGTACCACTTATACCATTGATTCTTGCAGTCACCCCTGTTTGAGGTAATAACATTCTTTCAACCTGTGGAACTAAAATATCATACTGAACATTTTGTGTTGCAATAACACTATTTCCACCAGATCTAATACCAAGTCTAGCAATAGATGATGTAGATATCTCGTAAGTATCTAATGTTGGATTTAATATACCAGTATGAGTTTTATTAATCTCGATTAGTGGTATACCATCAAGGTTATAGCATTCAACAACTGACTCATCAATATGTGATACTGCAGTCGTTCCATCTAATCCTCTCTCTGATACGGTGATAGTTTTAAAGTCACTTGATATAGCAGTGTAAGATACTACTTCAGTTCCTGCATCACTAATGATTCTTGCATATCCTTTAACAGTACTACTAATAGTTTGACCATTAATAATAGTGTGGAATGCAGAAGCATCGTTAACGTTTACAGTAGTATCAGATGCTGATATAGCAGCAGTCAAGTATGTTGGAGATACTTCTGATGTTACACCAGTAATGATGACATTGTTAGCAGCACTATGCATACAGTGATTACTATGTCCGATTTTTACTTTCTTCTGTCCAGCTGAGTATGATGGTTGAGCAGTTGGGAATACATCACTGATTGCTGATGCTTCAACAGCATCACCTGCATAAGTTATAGAACTTACGGTTGCAGTTGTTGTTGATCCTCCACCAGTGATTGTTTCACTAGAAGGAGTAAACTCAGTAGAGACATATCTCAATGTTAATGTATTTGTTCCTGCAGTCCATGTTACAACTTCAGCAGTAGGAGTTGTTGCTGAGTTACCTGTGATTGTCTCACCAACAGTAAAGTCACCAGATGCACCACTAACAACCATGGTTGCAGTAGTTTTAGATGATACGATTCTATATGAAATAACTCCACCAGTATTTGAACCTGCTTGGAATGCACCAGTAATATCTTTTATTGTTAATAAGTTACCACCTGCATTTTGAGTTACTTTAGTAATAGTACCTTGTGCTAAAGATGTCTTCTGATAGATTCTAGCACCAACTGTAAACGGAGCAGATGTTGTATTTAATAATAGATCTTGCTCTGGAGTGAATGTTTGTACTGGATCTGCAGATAGATTTAACTTACCACCATTACCAATATCAAGAGGAGCATTATTTAAAGTAACAGTAGATAATAAACTTGTATTGAACTCAGCTCTATTTACTTTGAACTTCAAGTCTTCATACTGGTCAGCAGTCCATGTGGATGCGTTCTGTGATTTGAATAGAACACCTGCATATGGTTGCTCAGATATAGTTCTATCTCCTGATATATCAATCTCACCCATCCTTGATATCCAAATAGTATATTCATTGGAGTCAGATAGAAGAACAAAACAATGTTCAATAGATTGTGGAATATAAACAGGTGCCTTAAATGTAAACTTAGTTGCAACAGCACCAGTTTCAGATAACTGAATAACGGATGGTTCAAGAGTTATATCAGAGAATGGTAGGATATTAGTTGTTGGATATCCATTTTCCATTGTTCTAACCTGCATAGAAACAGGAATGTTAGCATCTCTAGTCTTGAAGTATACTTCCACAGATGTTAAGAATACACCACCTTCTTCATCAGTAATAAATGATTGTGCAAGAGGGTCATACCAACCAACCTGTCTAGTCTCAGTTCTAAGTGTATTGAAGTTTCTTTCTTGGTTAACAGTGTCACGAACAATCTCAGCATTTCTAACAGCAAGAATGTTTTCACGAACTCTGTTTAATGTACCTCTTGCTTCGTATTCTACCTCAGCAGATGATTCAACAGCACCTGCTATTCTAGAGTTACTATCTGAAGTAGAGAATCTGATAACTCTTGTACCAGTTGCCCAACGTGGATTAGTATTTACAGCAGCAGATGGTATGAAGAATGATGCACCCATCTTACCAAATCTATCAGAGATTAATCTACGATCTTTAACAACTGCTCTAGCACCAGAATCAGCAACTAATACCTCACCAACTTGTACATTACCAAAGAACTCACCAACTGCCTGTGCAGCAAGATCATCTGTATTAATATTCAAGAATGCTGTAGTAGAAGCATATGATGAAGGCATTGCTGTATCATCATATGGATTATAAACATACAAATCATTAGGAGATGCTACCTTTAGAACACATCCACTAGTTTGACCTCTTACAGTCTCTCCTGGAATGAATGGAGTAGAGTTTGTACGAGCATCAGTAGATGGGTTTTTAATAAGTTCGATTAGTTTTGGTGTCATATAGTCACTGACTTTTCTACCATCGAAGAATCCATAGAAACGAGTTCTTGGTTTTAATCTTTCAACAGAAACCTTAATGTTTCTAGAACGAATCCAAGGAATAGATGTTGATGATATAATACTATCTCCAAGAGATTGTCTATCGATTCTAGGTATAACCCTTGATCTAATACCAGATCTTCTTTGTCTAGTTACAGTCTCAAGAACTTCCTCTCTATTAACACGTCTCATACCACGACCTTCCCATACATCAGGTCTAGGTGATCTACCAACGTCTTCTTCTAACCAAATAGAGTTTCTAACTTCAGTAGAAGATATGACTCTAGATGTAGTCCACTGATCTCTCCATGCATTCCACTGAATAGGTGCAAAACCATTTTGATCAACACGAAGTTCAGATGATACTGCTTGGAAGTCACCTTCTATTCTTTGTACCTGTGCAGGTAATCTCTGTGTTTCTATCCAGTCATCAGATGCAGGACTTAGATCAATACGTCCAATGTATGTAAATACGTTGAATGGGTTGATGTTCTCAACTCTAGATGCATATGGTTGGTCAATGATTGTGAGCTCAGTATATGGTAGAGTTATACAAGGACCTGTTTTACTATAGTTTGTTGATATTGTAGTATTGAGTTGTAATGGAATATTAGTTGTATAGTGTGAAGGATGACATGTACCACCTGCAAAGTCTAATGCAGCTGAGAAATCTTCATGTGATGTTTGAGACTTACTATGATCAGAGAAATCATCAACAATAAATCCGTTTTTAAGTCTATCTTTACCATCAGAGTCAATAATCTTAGTGTTGAATGTATCAGATTCAAGCATATTGAGTGATGTATAGTATTCAACTTGATCTAATCTACGTTCAATACCACCAATATCTCTCATGGTATAACGTTTATTATCAGATCTAGTGATAACTATATCAGCTTCTGCATCAAAACCATATGGTTTATGTGATAGACTTGCTAAAAGCATACCATCTTTTAGATCATCAGGTTCTTGAGGTTGCTCAGATGACTTACCTTTAACTATTTGGAACTCACCTGCAGGTGTTAAGAATGCCTTATCGATTCTAGGTAGATACCAGTCAAAGTCTGCACGGAAGTTACTATTAAGTTTTGGTACGTCAAATATTGTAGCATTTGGAGATCCAGATACATTGAATACTCTTGACTTGAAGTCATATGTTGAGCAGTTTACAAATGCAGGAGATGCAACTGTACCAGTTCCACTATAAAGATTCTTACAACCTGGTCTAAAGTCTAAGTAATCAGCAAGATATTTTGTACCGAAGAATGGAATATCATTATAAGTTGTATCAAGATATGATTGACCACCAAAATAGTCACCAGTTGCAGAGTGTGTATAGTAATCAACAATCATTAATATCTTTCTGATTGGTGTTGATACACCTTTCTTACGAACTATTCTAGACTGATCATATATGAAGTTTGTTTGTGCTACTTCTAAGAAGTAGTTGTCTGTAATAACTTTTGATCCATCAATAACAGATCCTGCAGAGTCGTTAATAATAGCAGCAAGTGCTGTATTTGAACTATCAAATCCATCTATTGTTTCACCTGCCTGTAGTTTACCACTGATGTAAACAAGACTTAGTTTTAAAGTACCTGAGCTAAATGCAACTACCTTTGCTCTTGCACCAGAAGTTCTACCAGTTACGATAGTTCCTGTAGCAAAGAAAGTTGGTTCTACTAATGTTACACTTGGTATTATTGGATCATTATCATCTAATGATTCATATACAGCATGCAATCTATAGCAGTCTACAAGACCAAGAGATATATCTCTATCTTGTACTCTAGTTCCATATAAGTTAGAGTATACTAAACCATAGTTTTGTTTATCAAGATTTTCTATTGTTTTATTTGTTTTCAACACAAACATTTGTTGTGCTGCTTTTGTTTTCTTAGTTGTAACGTTTTTGGATATTGTCGCAGTAACTTTGATTGAAGTGATACTTGTTAAGTTCTCAATCTGGATAGTAGTTCTATCAGCAGAGGTGAACGTGGTATAACCAATAGCACTACTACTAGTTGTATTGATAGTGACTTGATCACCAACTGGGTGAGTAGAGTTTGAACCTGCAAGAACTGTGATTGTATAGTTTTCATCGGAGATAGATTGGAACTGTTCATTAGCTGGAAGTGTAATCGATACAGAGTTAGATGCAACTGATCTAGCATCAAATGTTCTTCTGACAATCATAGATTCATCAGAAATACTCTTGATGTATTTCTTAGGCATTGCACTCAATAAATCAGCATTGTTGATATTATTCAACTTAGAACGATATCTTAGTAACGCAGTATAATCTCCTGCAGATGGAGCAGCACTTCCTGCGCCAGGAGTTACATTTACTGTCTGTGCAGCATAGTCAAAGATAGTTGAGTTTTGACTACCAGTCAAACTAGCAGGATTTACCTTATCTACATCAACAAATTTAGTTGCACTGAAGTATATTCTATCGCCAGGTCTTAAATCTAAAGCAAAGTTTGATTGTGAACCAGTAATCTTTTCAGCAGAACCTGTTGCATCATATGAAAATGTGCTACCTTGAACTCTTATAATATCACTGAGTATAATATCAGCAGTATATTCTACAGTATTTGAACTCTCATCTCTACACAATACTTGACGTGTATCAGCAAAATCATATGAATGTACAACTTCGATAGTGTCTTTATTCAAACCATCAACAGTTATCATTTCACCAACAATAAACGTACCTTCTACACCATATACTAATGTATGATCAGCAGCACTCAAAGCATTTACAAGATAAGCTCTAGCACCTGATGTTGTACCAACTATTAATGATCCTGCATCTATAGTCTGTGCAGTTGCAAACTCAATAGCAGTAAACATCTGTACATCAAATACATTCATTTTGTAAGTGTCATCAGCATCACCAAAGGTTGTATTATCACCATCGGAAGTATGCTCCATAGTAGCAAGTCTTGCAAAACCTATGAGGTTACCTGCCTGACTACCACCAGAGGAAGTAAATGTATCTCTTAGTTCAATAGTCTGATATGCATTTGTTAATGTAGATCCAGTTGCATTAGGGAAACCATATACATTGCTTACAACAACATCATTACCCATTTCAAATGGTATGATAGTATTTTGTGCTGATTGTGTATCTCTTGGTTTTTCTATATCAACATATGTTGGTGATAATGTTTTGATTCTATATCCTCTAACATATGCAGTTCCTGGTCCAAACTCAACTGCGTATAAGTTTTCTGCAGTTGTATTACCATTTGCAGTTGTAGATCCAGATTCATATACACCGTTATTGAATCCATCATCTAAGTTTTCTCTAATCGTAATACCAAAATCTCTAACAACATAATCACCTGATTCTTCAAATGTTCTAGTTGCTAATGATCTTTCTAGTTCATCATATGCACTTCTATCAACAAGTTTTTCAACTTTACTATTGTTGATTCTTAATAGTTCTAGGAAGTCTTTATCAGCATCGTCTGTAAGTAGTTTCTTAACTAATCTTGTTGTGATTCTAAATCTATGAGAACCAGGAGCAGCATAGTTAGATGTTCCTGCAGCGTTATCGTTGAGAGATAAGTCATCTTCTGGCGTGATGATTGACTCTTGAATATCAAGTCCGATACGATAGGAGGGGTTGCTTCCATACTGATCTAATAGTAAGTATTGGTATGCTACATCAACAAAGAATCCTCTGATGAAATATACACCATCTTGTATGTATGCTACAGATCCTACCTGTAGAGCTGCTGTAGGAAGTAGTTGAGCAAATGGTGATCCAACTTCAATCAAAGTTGTACCAAATGTTATTTCTGTATCTGTTATTAACTGTTCGTTGTTAGAAAAAGTAGACTGGGTGTTTCCTGTACCACCAGACTCAATGTACTTAACGTATATTGTGATATAACCTTTTGTTGATTCTGTTGCAGATATACTGAATAATACTTTTGCTTTTACACCAGATGTAAGACCTTCTATTATTTTACCATTCAACTGACTACGATAGTTTTCTACATCAGCACCTAAGAATGATTCTTGTAACTGGATAGCATCGACATTTAGATCATAACCTACTTGACCAGGAATAACCATTGATCCATCTTTAAATAGATGTGATCCAACATTCTCTACCTGATTCTGCAGTATAGACTGCATGGTAGTAAGTTCTCTCGCTTGGATTGGGAATCCAGGACGAAATAGCACTCGATAAAAGTTTTTCGTTTTATCGAAGTCGTCGTAATATGGTGTGACGTTTAGATTGGTATTTTGTGCCATTAGAACTCGATTACGATTTTGATGTCTTCTACTTGGTCGTTTGCACGACTGATTGATCTCCTATTATCTATGTACACAACGTTACCAGAGTTTGCAGAAACTTCGGGTTTTGCATATCCATTGTTGAACTTCATACCCAAGTCATACTCTGTGTTGTTAATAGTTCTAGAAGATGAGTTTGGAACAGCAGGGAAGTTTACGTCAGGTTGTCCTGCAGCACCAGAGGTTGCACCACTGACTACGTTAGAACCATCAAACTCATTCTGTGTACCAGTAACTTCTGGGAAGATACCATCAACTGCGTTTTGATAATATTTTAAAACTTTAGTTGTAGCATTCCAAGAAATAACACGACCTCTAGCAGTAACGTTAGTACCACCAACGACTCGTGTTTGTGTAATGATTTCATCAGGAACGTAGTTACCTTGGAATGTAGGAGAGAAGATAACCGCTTTAGCAGCAGATATCGTCAAGTCAGAGATAAGTTCTGATGTACCAAATTTAAGTGGGTTTGTGATAAGACCTATACGACGATAGTCGTTATCAACAGGGAAGTCACCTGCACCCTCATCATATGAGAGCTTAGCGTTGATCATAACCCTAAATGCACCGATCTCAGTAACAGCATCAGCACCGTGCCCACCAGGAGGGGGTAAGATAACATCAACCTGTCCACCAGTACCAGTACCAATACCAGTGATATTATCAATCGTGATTTTACCGAATGTATATCCAGTACCACCAGATGTCACAGTAGCAGAGATAACTTTACCACCGTCAACAACGATTGAAACACGACCACCAGTTCCGTCACCGTTAATAGCTACGTTGTCGTAAGTACCATTGTTGTACCCAGACCCTGCAGCGTTAATAACAACAGTATCGACTTCACCTGATACTGCGTTTGTTTGAACAGCAGCGTTGGTGAATACTGGCATGTAGTCGTTCGAGAAAAACTTAAGAACGCTTGCAACTGGAATAGTGTACATGTACTTCCAACGATACCCATCACCAGTAGTAATGATGCTAGTACTAGTACCAGTAGGCTCGACAGTAGAAGGTTTACCATTTGGATCGGACGGAGATGTTCCATTATAGATGCATTTGTATACTTGATATTGAGAGTTTACAACATAGAAGTCAGAGTCATAAAGTTTAGTCGCACCAGAGGCAGCAGTTTTGGAGGGACTATAATCATGTCTGTACATGTCGTAAGTGAAACCAAGTCCACCAGTAGTTTGTTCTGGGGATACCCAGTCAATTCTACGACAAACTTGCACAGTATCAGAAGCAAGTACACGCTTCATCGATACCATGTCGTCATATGAACCTGAGAACTCAGAGAATGAGTCCACCGCTTGAGGCGGTGAGTTTTCATTATCCCACGGTTGTGGTCTACCAATAAACAGATACAAACGATCTCTCGTTGTACCTGCTGCTGTATCAGATTGAGTTGAGTCAGGACCTTCTAGTGCTTTAATAAACTTTTTCGCAGAAAAAATTCTAAACTGATCCGTTAATAAGGCTGCCATTGTTAGGTACTATTGTCCTCCTGTTTATTTATCGTAGTTACGAGCGAACTGTTGTAAGATATTCAATGCTCTTGATCCTATAGGTTGCTCCACCATTACCTACAAGGTTCTCTCCACCTAATACTGCTTGTGCAGCAGCGTTTGCACCTGTAGTGTCACCACTCGCATTTGTAAATGTTACAGTTGGGTGTAGATTGTAGGTGCCATCAATAGTTTGAGGGATTCCATATCCTCCATTATTGATTGTTATTGATGCAACTTGGTCTCCTGCAGTTGTCATTACGACAGTACCAGTTGCCTGTATATCTCCTGTATTTTCTATTGCTATTGTTGGGACTCCAGTATAGTTTGTTCCAGGATTTGAAATGATAAAGTCAACTACACTGCTATTTTGAGAGAACTCATATAGCAATCCACCAATACCAATATTGACATTACTAGTATTATAAGGAACTATATCCTTCACTTGTAACAATCCAGTACCAGAATTCCAAGAAACAACAGTTGCTTGTACTCCAGAAATAGAACCAGTTACAACTTCATTAGTTTGATAGTTTGTTGTTGTACCACCTGATACGTCTAATGTGATATTTAGCACCGCAGTATGTGCAACACCGTCTGCAAGTCCACCTGCAGAGGTAACTGTAGCATACTTAAATGGTATATCACCATCCTTGATACTATCACCAACTTGGAATAGAGTTGTATTAGTACCACCCTGAGTTTCCTCAATACCATACAGTGAACTGTATATACCACCATCAAGACTAATCTGGTTAGCAAAGTCAGTGTTAGTATTGATTAGATCAGGTATACCATCTCCAGCTCCTGCGTTTTCATCATCATCTTCAAAATCTTTATCTTGTAATGTTGTAATAGGATCTGTCAATGCTGTAATAGTATTTCCTACAGAATCAATAACAGTGTGTGGTAAGACACCTGCACCAGAAGAAGCAGCAACACCTGCATCAAACTGTACAATAGCATCTTCTGTTGCTGCTCTACCACCATCGATGAATGCTAGTTCATCAACTTCAAATGTAACTAAAAGTTCTCTAGTTGAAGCATCCCAGTCATATACTTTAGCAACTTTGTTATTGGCATTCTCAACACGACGTATAACTCTATCACCAACATTAAATTTATAGTTTGATATACCAGTAGTACCATCATTCTGATTGGCATCTAATATAACTCTTTGATCATAGTTAAAGTTTACACCACGAGTTAGACCACTAAATCTACCTGTAGTTTTAGAAGTATAAGTTATTGTTTCTTTATTGATTATTATTTGACCCGATCCTGGATATGCTGCGGTAGAGTCAACATATATGTTTGTATCATTTGCAGTAACATCTTTGACAAGACCTGTAAGGTATATCGCAGATGAGTTAAATGCCTGTCTTGCTCTAGTCTTACGTTTAAGATTTACAAGTTTTGTGAATATAATATTTGGAACTGAGGTGTATCCTTCGCCTGGATCAGTAATATTAATGCCTGTAATAACACCCTGTGATATAGTTGCCTCTGCTTTTGCACCTATACCTCCACCACCAGATATAAGAATATAAGGTGCTTCTTGATAGAACTCACCTGGATTTACAATATCAACTCTCGTAACTTTACCTAAAGTATCAATCTCAGCAGCACCTTGTGCACCTGCTCCACCACCACCTTCAAAGATAAGTGTCGGAGGAGTTGCATAACTTCTACCTTGACCTAGTAAAGATAAACCAGTAACAGTCTGAACAGTAGGAGTTCCTAATGCACCAGTTCCTTGTCCACCTAATATTTTTGCTTTTGCGGGACCGAAATAGTTATCACCCTTCACAGTCATCTTAACATAAGATACTGATCCATTGGTGTTTAGTACAACATCACCTGTTGCTAATGTTGGGAATACAGTTGGTTGAGCAGGAACAGCACTACCTTCAAAGATAGGAGCTCCATAGAATCTAGGACCTATAGCATATGGAAATACAGGACTTCCCATAGCATTCTCTGTCATAAAGTATGCATAAGTTCCATTAGGATACTCTGGCGTTACTCCAAACTTACCATTATACTCATCAAGAGTTCCAAGACCTGCTTGATATATGTAATCAGATGTTAGGTCTCCAAGAATGTAACCATCGTTAACAAGTCTTAAACCATAACCTGAGGCAATGTACCCAAAAAGGTATAGGACGGAAGGTGCATCTACAGGAACTGTAAATGTTAGTGACCGACTGGAAGCAGCATTGAATCCACTGAGATATTGTTGATATGTAACTGTACTACCATTAATCTGATACGTTATCCCTTGACCCGAATACAAGCGAGACGTATCTCCAATAATCACTGGATTGGTTGAATGCCAACCGTCGGTTTGAGCTGATATAAGTATATGATTCGATCCGCTATTACTTGCGTCATTCTGGTTGAATATATACGTTCTTCCCCTTTTTAGGTTTAAAAACTCAGGTGATGATCCATTGAATGCAAACTGTCCGTTAGCAACAGTAACTGTATAAGTTTCTGTTCCTGCAGTATTTACAATCGGTCTAGCACCTTGTAACTCAGCAGTAGTTCTTAGTCTATAACTAGATGTTTCTAATGCTGCAGTGCCAGAAGAGTTATATCCGTATGGTCCGTATATTGGATATCCATCTAAGGACATACCAATAATCTTGGAGTGACCATCTGTATGTCTAGAATAATCTAATGTTCCTGCATTTGCAGTACCAAAAAAATCCTCGACATAGTATGTATTCAGATTAACGTCATCATCAGTATCAGTTGTGGTATCCAAGATCATATAACCTTCATCGCCAGAATATCCTGACATATAACGATGATTACCACAATAATAATATATTTTCTGTGTCTCATCAGCATTCATTATGAATATTGGTTTTAATGAATTTTCATAATCTGCAGCATGAGCTGGAGGAGAAGAAACAGAAAAACTATTACCTTGTCCTGTATGATAATGACACCAATAATATAATGTCGCAGGTGCACTGGTAGGTACAGTCCATGTAACTGTACGACTTGTAGCAGCATTAAATCCACTAACATATGCTGCCATAGTAACGACAGAACCATCTAACTTATAAGTAACACCATTCATATAATGACCATGACCACCATGATCTCCACCTGATCCAACGCTGAACATTAATGGATGATTTGCACCACCATATACTTCATTACTATTTTCTGACTGATCAAAGATATAAGTCGAACCTCTAACTAAAGCAAAGTTAGCAGGTTTTTCAACACCATTGAAATAAAATACACCTGTAGATTGTCCTGCAACACTGTCTACACCTACTGTAACTGCAACGTTAACTGTAGATATACTAGCAGTAGAACCTGTACTATTGTAATATAATGATCCGCCATTTAATGTACCATCAGCAGTCGTAGAGAACTGCATAGGATGTGAACTATTTGAACTATCAGATTGATCCCATATTATGAGGTAGTTTTTCTTAACTTTGATATCTTCTGGAGCAAGGTAGTACTGACCTGGCGTAAAGTTACCAAACTCTGATGCATCAGCACCAAACTCGATATAAAACAAACCATTAGGGAAAGTGATAGGATCACTTGCCACTCGAAACTTAAATCCATTTGAACCTAAACATAAATCAGCAGACTGGAAAGGACCTCCAGTTACTTGCCTTAGATATATTCTAGTTATAACATTTAAATTATTTCTGACAATCTTTGCAATAGTTCCACGTCCAGTTCCTGCCACTTCATCTACTATTCTACCAACCTCTACATTACCTAATGTTTCATCTATAGAATCAACAACTAACATTACATTATCAAGTTCTGTCTTAATAGTCCATGTAAACTGTTCTTGAAGTCCCCATTCAAATACACCATTTGCAAGTTTAAACTCTTCTAAAGTTTTACTTGTGTGATAATAATATACTTGGTTATCTAATATTGCATCATATAGATTTGTAGTTTTTACATAATCATATTTTACAATATCAATAGGTAAGTTTGTTGGTGCACCACCTGCTGTACCCCAGTCTGGTGTATGTAATAGACCACCATTTGCTAATATACCTACTACTTTATTTGGTTGAAGTTCTCTAGTTCCTGGATTTGGAACATCTTTACCACCACGAAATACAAATGTTTGATTAAAAGATCTATCAAGAAGTGTGGTGGATCCTCCTGGTTGATATTCAGTTGGATATATTTGAGATGGTTTAGGGTGATTATCACTTGTAATAGTTAATCTATCAGTTTTTGTTGTACCATCTAATGCAAAAGTTCCTGATGTTGGTGAGTTAGGATGACCTTGCCATATTCTATTAAAATCAAATGAGTTGACTACGTTTGGTGTTTCTTGCTCAGGAATGATCTGTAAACGTAATGGATCATATCCTCTTCCTCTGTTTAAAACTCTTACATGAATGATCTGACCAGAACCAGAATCAATGATTGGATATAATAATGCCTCTACATCAGGTGTACCACATCCAGTCACAGTAAGTCTAGGTGGATCAGATTGGTTATAACCTGATCCTCCATCTAATACTTTTACAGCACGAACACCAAATATCTCATCAAAGATTGGTTCAATGACTGCACCTGATCCTGGAACGTCTCTTGCCATTTATTATGATACTACGTTGATAGTTCCTTGCATCGCAGCATGGAGTGTACACTGATAATAAAGAGTTGATGGAGCATCAAATGGCACAGTCCAATATAGGATTGAGCTTATACTACCAGTTTGTCCTGTAGTATATGGTGTGCCAGATAAACCCTGTGTTGATTGAATCCTAAATGGGTGTCCACCACCTTCAACACTATTGTCAAATGCATAAGTAAATCCTCTATGCACATATAATGTTGGGTCACGGTTTTCCCCTGCAGGAAGACCAGGTCCGTTGATTAAGAAGTCATTACTAGCATTTTCTACAGGTGCACCTATCTCATACCATATGATAGGTCCAGTTGTAGGAGTAGGAATCCACTCAGATCCTGACCAATATATTCCATCACCTTGTGTTAAACCTGCTGTATTTGTATCAGTCAGAGCAGCAAATGTTGTTGTTAAAGTTCCAGAGAAGTTGACTGTTACAGTGTCTCCCGAAACTGCAGTAGTAATATTAGTACCACCTGCAATAGTCAGTGTATCTGTTTGACTGTTAGCAGTTGTAGATCCTGTGTCACCTGCAACAGATTGGAATACGTTAATACTACCAATACCTGCAGCATCATCAGCAGGTAACCATTTACTACTAGATGAGTTCCATTTTAAAACTTGATCATTATTAGGAGGAGTTGTAGTTGTATCAACATCAGATAGCATGTTAACACTTGATCTTTCAGTCAATAATTTTACTTGAGTATTACCTACACCACCTGCAGTAATATTCATATTTACATATGGATTATCATCACCACTGACTGTAAAGAAATATCCTCTATAAGTTCCAACTGCAGGAGCTCCTGCTAGTGTAGCATATTCATTATCATATGATATTGATGTAGGAAATATAATAGTTCCACTCTCTGCAGCATTTGGTGCTGCCTTTGTACCTTTGAATATTGATGTTACTCCACCTGCTGATAATGTTAAATCTCCTGATCCATTTGTTGCGACTGCTATACTACCATTACTTGACGAAACAATAGAGTTTCCATTCACATCTAACGCTGCAGTCAGGTTAGTGTAATCTGATGGTAGGAATGTGCTACCGTTATATCTTAATACTTGTCCCACAGCAGGGTTACTGGCACTAACAGTTAGTGTCGAACCATTACCTAAGGCAGTATATATTTCGTTAAAGTTGTCATTGACCTTATCGCCTCCGACTCTCAGGGTGTCACCTGTGTTGTCATTAGCAGCAGATCCAAGACCTATCGTTTGTTTAGCCATTGCTCGCTACAATTTTAGTTATTTATGGGGTTTCGGGGTCTACCAACTCTTCCCCGTAAGTTGATATGTCTGGAGCAGTCCAGTCATCAGGTACGGTAGTTTCAACATTGATGCCTGGATTTGAATATCCAGAACCAGTTGCACTCAGTTCAACACCTGCAACACCAACTAGTGCACGGATGTTTCCATCGAAACCAGATATGGAATCGATTCTAACAGTTGGTCTAGTTGAGTATCCAGAACCTCCGTTAGTTACTTGAACCTTGTCAATGAATCCTGATGTCAATACAGCAGTTGCAGTTGCGTTTTGACCGAATACAGATCCAAGATAATCAAATGTGATTAGAGAGTTTGATGATTCAATAACAGCAACTTCTCTATCTGATGTTTCACCTTGTATATCAATAAAGTCACCTGGTTCGATTGGTGGTACAACTTCAGCAGCGTCAACGTCTGCTTCAGAACCAACGTATGAGAAGGCAACGAATGTTGATCCAAATCTAGGAACTTCAGAGAAGATGATTCTAGAACCAACAATCTCAAAACCAACGCCAGGTTCTTGGATAACACCATTGAGTGAACAAATAATATTGTTCTCAGGTCTTATCACACTAGACTGCACACCTTCAGTCAGTGTCAATGAGTAGAATACATCGTTACGTTTCAAGTTGAATGACTGTCTCAATGAGTCAAACTCGAATGAGATGTCATCTAACTGTCTTAGTTTACCAATGTAGAATCCAGTGAATGATGCACCTAGATCTGGTGGTTCAGTAAACTGAATCTGGTTGGAGAACGCTGTGTATGCGTTTGTAGCACCTGGTGGTTGCAATATACCATTAATGAATATTAAGAGGTGTCCTGCGGGATCTGGGAGGTATGTAGTACCATTTGTGATAGTAAGATTAAATGTTGTTTGAGTACCATCAAATCCTTTGAATGATCTCTTGACTCTTGCCTTAAGATCAACCTGTGAGAAGATAACAGCACCGTATGAATCAGGTCCTCTGATAGCATCTCTAACACCAAATGTTCCTGTGACATCACTTAAGTATAGACGCTTGTTAACACCATCAACACGAACGTCTTGTACAAGTGCAGCTCCACCACCTGCAGTTGTAACTATAGTTGCAATAGAAGCATATCCAACGGGGAATGTTGCTGCTAACCCGTAGTCTCCAATCTGATCACCAATAGAGAATGTTCCTTGATATTCAATCATGTAAACATAGTTGTTAGCAATATCAACATCAGTAATGATACCGTATGTGGCAGAATCCTGTACACCAGATACGACCTTATAAAGTCTGTTACCAACTGAGAAGTTGTTAAGATTACTGATAATATTAATACCAAATCTCTTATAACCTCTTGATGCGATTCTATCACCAACACCAATATCTAAACCTGCATACTTGCTGACTACAATGTATTGTCTAGAAGATTCTGGATATACAACTGCAGTTGTTTCAAATGTTCCTAATAATGATTCAGTATCAACAGTCAACTTACCACCTGTGTTATCTGTAACTGCTGCTTGTGTCTTCAAGAATGAAGTTGGTTGAGCAATAGCACCAGATGTATAACCCTTGAATGGAATGTCAGCAACAAAGTCACCCTTCAGATTAATGATATGAAGACGAGTTTCAATAGCACTGATTTGAGCAGTTGTAGAGTTAGTTGCACCAACAACGTTGTCTGATACTGCCCAAGGACCTGCTGTTATTTGTACATCAAGATACTTGAAGTTTGCATCTGAGAAGAATCCGTATACTGTACCTGTGATAGATGGTGCACCTTGTTTTGCAACAACTTCATTCATTGTATATGGACCATCTGTTATATCACCATCTATTCTAAATCTTGAATATGTTTGTACAACCAAACCTTCGTTGGTTGTTATATTTTCTATTTCAGCGTATGTGTTACTTAATGTTCCATATACGAAGTCAGCATCAGCAACACCACCTCTTAACGCAACTGGTATAGTTCTTCCAGTAGTGTAAACCTTAGTTGGAAGTTGAATACCATTGTATGTTGTCAACTGAATATAAGAAGTATCATTCTTAAGTTGATTTCTAATGATTCCTATAAGATATCTAATCGCAGCAGATATAGAATCCTTACTATAATCTGCAGCAGCAGTGCTATCATAGAATGAATAGAATCCTGAGTTTGGAGCAGGAGATGTAAGAGTTCCATCAAGAGATGCAATCATATATGTTTCTAGAAGATCTAGAATAAAGTTCTTAGTGTTGTATGATGTATCTGCATAGAATAATCTACCACTTTGTGCTTGATATGGATCAAGAGCATTCTTAGTAAGTTTAGCACCCCATACAATAATACCAGTTGAACCATCACCTGACCAAACACTACTTCCAGTTCCACTCTTGATAATAATTTTATTTCGTAGAGTAGTAAAACCAAAGGAGAATGTTGCAGTAATATAACATCTAAACCAATCATTACCAAGTGGGAATACACCGAATGCATCAGCAGTTATACCACCTTGAGGTGTAAAGATTGTACTTGTAGTACCATCTGTAAGATTAAGATCAAAGAATACATTTTGCTCACCTGCACCACCTGGATCAAGTTGCATTTGGAATCTGATTCCTTGTGATCCAGATGCTTTAACAAATGCTGAGAATGTAAATGTCTGTGTCTCTTGAGCTCCAACAGCACCAGTATCAAATGTTTCGTTTGTAGTATCGAATGTAGTTGTACCAGAGTCAAATGTTTCAAATGCAGTTAGGTTGAAGTCTCTGTTTATTTCATGTTGATTATTAACACCATTATTAGGAGTTACATCCTCTGCAGTTTGTGAATCATCAGGAGCAAGAGTTGCAACGTTATCAGTAATCGTTACACCAGTTGTAGGTGTCCAGTTGACTGCATATGCTTCTGGATTTGTCCAAAGGTTTGTACCTGCAGTTTGACCAGAAACTGTAGATATTATTGTTCTAGCAGTAGCAAGAGTTCTTGTATTTGCTACCTGAGTATACCAAGTATATCCAGAACCAACTCCACCACTAGAAATAGTAGCAGTTGCACCAGATGTCTTACCTGTCAATGTATTACCTGCAACCCATGCAGTTCCTGTAAACGGACCTA
>Ga0209036_1000328_pt1 | contig 20188 bp, 22 predicted proteins | sample MarorgKNORR_S2LV_3_FD_188222 | JGI IMG/M metagenome (GOLD analysis project Ga0209036, IMG submission 188222) | Marine microbial communities from the Southern Atlantic Ocean, analyzing organic carbon cycling - DCM_A/KNORR_S2/LV (SPAdes) (version 2) | ecosystem: Environmental > Aquatic > Marine >... | reverse complement strand
TCTTACAATGAACACAATTTTGGAAGTTAATCACAAATTTATTTTCATCATCTTCTTTTACAATTTCGTATACACCAGCTGGACAGTAACGTTGCGCTGGCTCAGAATAATTTGGTAGATTAAAATTTGTTGGAATTTTGTTGTCCGTCAGCTTTAAATGAGGCGGCTGAGTTTCCTCGTGATTTGTCATGCTAAAGGAAACGTTTGTTAATCTATCAAAACTGAGTAACCCATCCGGCTTGGGATATGATATTTCTTTATGATCCTTAGCCTTTTCTGTACTCTGTGCGTCTGACTTGCCATGCCGTAAAGTTCCAAGCAATGAAAAACGAAAAATAGATTGGAACCACATATCAAAACCACCAATCAATAAACCTGCTAACGGACCGAACCGGCCGTTTAAAGGTGCTACGTTACGGACCTTTTTTAAATCCTTCCCAATAGGACCATTTTTAATTGATTTTCCATAGTCATGAAGAATATCGCCCGATCTACCAGCACTTATCGCTTTGAAAGCTGCTTCGGCGGCATCAATTCCCGAGTGCATGGCATTATGATTACCCTTAATTCGTGGGAGGTTTACTAAACCTGCAGAGCACCCGAGAAGTGCTCCCCCGGGAAACACAACTTTCGGAATTGATTGTATACCACCTTTAGTGACAGCTCTTGCTCCGTAAGCCACCCGTTTTCCGCCTTTCAGCAAATTTGCAATTTTGGGATGATGCTTGAAATTTTGAAATTCCATGTAAGGAAATAAATATGGGTTTTTATAATTCAGATCCACAATATAGCCTACGTAGACTTGGTTATTATCCAAATGATAAACAAATGAGCCACCGGAATTCTTAAATCCAAGCGGCCAACCAAGTGTATGGGTCACTTCCCCCTCATTATGGTTTTCCGGAAGAACTTCCCATATTTCTTTCATCCCGAGTCCAAATTTAGGTGCATCACTCTCTGAATCCAACGAGTATTTTTGTATGAGCTTTTTTGATAATGAACCTCGCACACCCTCTGATAAAAATACATATTTACCATGTAATTCCATCCCTGGTTCATAGGCATCGCTTGGCTTACCATCCTGCCCTAGCCCAAATTCTCCTGCAACGACACCCTTGAGTTCATTATTCTCACCAAAAACCAAATCAGAACATGCCATGCCAGGAAAAATTTCTACGCCCAATTCCTCTGCCTGCTCTGCCATCCATCTACAGACGTTACCCATCGATACGATATAATTGCCGTGGTTATTCATTAACGGAGGCATTAAGAAATTTGGTAGCCGTATTTGCCCTGCTTCACCCAAAATATAAAAATTATCTTTTTTCACGGGAACATTTATTGGAGCATTACGATCCCGCCAATCCGGCATGAGCCTATCCAAACCAGATGGGTCCAGAACTGCTCCAGATAATATGTGAGCACCAACCTCAGAGCCCTTTTCTAGAACAATAACATTTAAGTTTTCGTCCAGATGCTTTAATCTAATTGCTGCTGATAAACCCGCAGGCCCTGCTCCAACGATAACAACATCGCATTCCATCATCTCACGTTCTACGACTGTCACGGTCTCAACTCCACTAAATTAAACTTCTTATTGTATTTATGGTGCTTATTTATTGTGCGTCAATTGCTGTTGCAGTTAAAATTAGCTTTTGCGGCATTGTAGCTCAAAATATTAAGAAATTGTTTTGAATTTTACAATTATTATGCATTTAATTACGAAGATATATTATTAGTTTAAGAACTGGCCAATTTTAGATTTAAAAATCACGATGTTATAAATTAAGTTATTAAAAATTACTGTTGACGAAAGAAAATGTGAATGGAAAAAATACCCATTACACCCAGAGGACATACAGCTCTAGAAGCTGAATTAAAGCTTCTCAAATCAGAGGAGCGTCCAGCAATAATTAGAGCCATTGCAGAAGCCCGAGAGCACGGCGACTTATCTGAAAATGCTGAATACCATTCAGCCAGAGAAAAACAAAGCTTTATTGAAGGGCGAATTAAAGAACTTGAAGCTATCCTCTCACTGGTAGAAGTAATCGATCCAAAATCTTTATCAGGATCAATAAAGTTTGGAGCAACTGTTACCGTTGTTGATGAAGATACAGACGAGGAAAAAACTTGGCAAATTGTTGGCGAGCATGAGGCTAATATTGAAAAAGGGCTTCTAAATGTAAAATCACCTATAGCCCGGGCATTAATAAGGAAAGATGTAGGCGACAGTGTTGAAGTCAGAACACCCGGTGGTGAAAAATCTTATGAAGTTTTGAGTATTGAGTATAAGTAGCTAAAGATTATTCCTGTTATACTTTAAGTACTATTTTTCCGATGTGAGCCGAACTTTCCATCCGCAAATGCGCCTCTGATGCATTAGCCAAAGGGTATTCACTATCAATTTCAGGCTCAATACCACCTGGGCGCAATAAGGGCCAAACTTTTTCCCTCAAATCATTTGCTATCTGAGCTTTTTGAACATTTGACTGGGGTCTCAATGTACTCCCAGTAAATGTTAGTCGGCGCATCATTAATTGAGCAAAATTTACTTCTGCTTTGGCTCCATGGAGAAATGCTATTTGGACTAATCTTCCATCTTCGTTTAAGCACTTCAAATTTTTTGCAATGTAATCACCCCCTACCATATCTAAGATTACATCGACCCCCCCTATCTTTTTAATTTCTTCAACAAAGTCTTTTTCTGTATAATTTATAACAACTTCAGCACCTAATCTGATACATGCTGATACTTTTTTATCGTTGCCAGCAGTTGCGAAAACCCGTGACCCCATCTTATTTGCAAGTTGGATAGCAGTAGTTCCAATCCCGGAAGAACCACCATGGACTAAGAAACGTTCTCCTGCCTTTAGTTTGCCGCGTACTATTACGTTTGACCAAACTGTGAAAAAAGTCTCAGGTAAACAAGCTGCTTGTTTCAACGAAAAACCGTCTGGAATAGGTAAACAGTGAGCGGCTTGTGTTGTTACATACTCAGCGTATCCTCCGCCAGGTAGTAAGGCACATACAGCGTCACCAACTTTTATACCGCTTACAGCATTACCAATTGCAACAACCTCACCTGATGCCTCCAAACCAGGCAAATCTGAAGCGTCACTTGGCGGCTTGTAAAGACCTGCTCGCTGCAATGCATCTGGCCTATTCACGCCAGCATAGGCAACCTTTATCAAAACTTGCCCAGTTGCCGGCTTTGGACTAGGTCTAGTTGATAATTTCAAAACGTCCGGGCCACCCGGTTTTGTTATCTCAATTACGTTCATTGATACCCTAACAAATTATTTATGTTCAAAACTCAGCGAAAATCACCTGGCTTGGGTGAATCATAGTCAATAGGGGATTTGATACCAGACACAGATTTGCGAATTAAATCATTAAATGGCTTTAACGCCGGATTTGCTCGAAGTGTACTCTTAAATTTTTCAAAGCCCATTACATCTGCTAAACGTCGGTCCACAAACTCCCATGTTTTCTCACTTTCAGAGGAATTATCACCGAGCCAAAATAATACCACCGCGCCATATACTGCTGAGAGAGTAGTTCTTTTGGTATACCAGTTAATATCGTTGGAGGTATCACCCGCTATCTTCCATATAATATCTGAGGTTTCCCAGATTAACTTTAATCCTGTAAGATTATTCTGAGGCAAAGCAAATAAAGTAGTGGCACGGCGAACAAGTTCTTTCTCCTCAACAAGTTCTAACCGAGCTTTTATTAAAGTGCCTACTTTATCTCTCAGCCTGGCCTCACCCCAGTCTCGCGATTTATTTTCCCCTAGCAGTTTTTGATCACACAAACGATGGTAGTAAATCGCAAGATCCAATCCACCACGTGGACAATAAAGACGCGCTATTTGAGGATCTAAACCAGCATCTGCACAACTTGCATTGAAAGTCACATCTCCCCATCCATCAAAAGGGATGTGAAGTTTTGCAGCTGACAAAAGCTTTTCTAATGTTCGTGTTTGCTCTGACATGACTATCTTTTATTATCAATTTTATACTATGGACAAAATTTTCATTTCTTGGTAACCAACCACTTCCTGCGATAAAGCGCAACTCAAAATTGGAAAGGTGGTGACTACCACATGCAGGTAAGTGTAAGAGATAACAACGTAGACCAGGCTCTTCGTGCTTTAAAAAAGAAATTACAGCGAGAAGGTGTATTTCGTGAAATGAAGCTGAAACAGCATTTTGAAAAGCCCTCTGAGAAAAAGGCCCGTGAAAAGGCTGAAGCGATAAGACGGGCTCGAAAGCTGGCGCGTAAAAAAGCACAACGCGAAGGAATGCTTTAGATTATTTCACTCAGGCCCCCACTAATGATGGGGGTTTTTATTTATCTTAAGAACCTCAGTATATTTTTGGAACATAAAGCTTGTCAGGTAGCACTCGTCTTTCATAGTCAGGATTGAAAACCCTTTCTGGAAGCTCGATTTTTTGATTATCAACTTCCGAATATGGTATTTGACTTAAAATGTGCTCGATACAATTTAAGCGCTCTCTTTTTTTATCGTTTCCCTCGACGATATACCAAGGTGCCTCAGGTATATTTGTCCTCGAAAACATTTCTTCTTTTGCTTTTGTATAGTCTTCCCATCTTACCCTACTCTCAAGGTCCATCGGTGAAAGTTTCCACTGCCGCATGGGATCGTGAATTCTCATCATAAAACGTAACTGCTGTTCTTCGTCTGAAATTGAAAACCAATATTTTAAGACGATTATTCCAGATCGCACTAACATCCGTTCAAACTCCGGCACATCTCTGAAAAACTGTTCCACCTGATCGTCAGATGCAAACCCCATGACACGCTCCACTCCAGCACGATTATAATAAGATCTATCAAACAACACGATTTCACCGCCTGCAGGTAGATGTGGTACATAACGTTGAAAATACCATTGCGTCATTTCGCGTTCAGTGGGTTTGGGCAGAGCAACAACACGTGCAACCCTTGGATTTAAACGTTGTGTAATTCTTTTTATGACACCTCCCTTTCCTGCTCCATCACGACCCTCACAAATAATCAGCACTTTTGATCCAGTATTCTCCACCCAGTCTTGTAATTTTATCAACTCCATTTGGAGCCTCAATAAATTCCGAAAATAGGTTCTTTTTTCAAGGGTATCTGGACGCTCACCTTTATATATTTTCCAAAATTCGTCCGGAAGCATCGGCTCAGAAAACTCAGCCTCAAACATTTCATCGTATGTTTCATTTAGTTCGGCCTCTAGCCAACTAAAGTTATCCTTCTGATTTTTTCTCATTTTTTATGTCTTAATGTCTGTGGTTTTATAAATAATATCCGCTATCGAAAACTAAATGAATGACAGGGCATAAAAATTATCGACTAATGCATTTAAATGTTATTCAAAACTCTAAAATATTCCATGTTTAATTTTTTACGATTTAATTATCCTCACGTCACTTTAAATTGGCAAAGCTGTAGTTTTAAATACAGTGCGAAGAGCAAAAGAACTTTGCATTTGTGCAACTCCGGGTAGTCGCGTTAGATGTTGTCTGTGGATCCTTGAGTAATCTTCAGTATCTTCGGCAACTACCTTCAGAATATAATCAGCTGAACCTGCCATCAAATGGCATTCAAGCACATCAGGGATTTTAGACACTGCTTTCTCGAACGCATCAAGTATTTCATCTGCTTGAGCGGTAAGTGTAATCTCTACGAACACAGTGGTTGGAACTCCTACCTTCCGTGAGTCTAGCAATGCCACATAATCTTTGATAAATCCCCTCTCCTCTATCCTTTGGATCCTTCTGTGGCATGCTGATGGAGATAAATTTATCTCATCGGCAAGCTCCGCGTTGGTAATTCTGCCCCTGATTTGAAGAACCTTTAAGATTCGTAAGTCTGTGCTATCTAACTTGTCTTTGTCGAATTTCATTTTAACAATTTATCATAAATTAGAATTTTCTTGCGTATTTATTTCTTTTATCAGCAATATTTGCCATAATTTTTTATCAAAAGCAACGTATTATCCTTTTGATTAAATTAGGGAGAGGAGATCATGAAAGTTGGTTGCCCAAAAGAAATAAAGCCACAAGAATTTAGAGTAGGCTTAACACCAGTTGCTGTCAGAGAATTGGTTGGTCGCGGCCATGTTGTAACGATAGAGACAAATGCCGGACTTGGAGCAGGTTTTGTTGATAGCGATTATGTAAAAGAAGGCGCTGCTATCGTTGGAACTGCAAAAGAGGTTTTTGATAAGGCTGAAATGATCGTTAAGGTTAAGGAACCTCAGGCAGTTGAACGACAAATGCTTAAAAGCGGGCAACTTTTATTTACCTATCTTCATCTCGCACCGGACCCAGAACAAACTCATGACCTTATTGACAGCGGATGTACGGCAATCGCTTACGAGACAGTAACAGATATAAACGGGGGCCTTCCACTATTGGCGCCGATGTCAGAGGTTGCAGGCCGTCTTGCACCCCAAATGGGAGCTTGGACTTTACAGAAGGCTAATGGTGGTAGAGGCGTTCTTTTGGGAGGGGTTCCCGGAGTAGCACCTGCAAAAGTTTTGGTTCTTGGTGGCGGTGTGGTTGGTACTAATGCAGCAAGGGTTGCTGCTGGAATGGGTGCCGATGTTACCGTCTTAGATAAATCATTAGCTCGTCTGCGTTATATTGATGATGTTTTCGGTCATCTTTTTAAAAATGGATATGCATCACAGAAGGCAACGTCTGAGCTTGCCTCACAAGCAGATTTAATCATTGGTGCAGTTCTAGTTGCAGGGGCAGAGGCCCCAAAACTAATCAGCAGGGAACAGTTATCTACCTTAAACTCTGGCGCCGCTTTAGTTGACGTTGCAATCGATCAAGGTGGATGTTTCGAAACATCACGTGCCACTACCCATGCTGATCCAATTTATGAAATAGATGGCATAATGCATTATTGCGTTGCAAACATGCCAGGAGCAGTCGCTCGCACTTCAACTTTAGCTCTAGGAAATGCTACGCTTCCTTTTATCATGTCCCTTGCAAATAAAGGATGGGTAAAGGCTTGTTCGGATGACCCACATCTATTTAACGGGCTCAATGTATACGATGGAAAATTAACATATGCTGCAGTCGGTGAAGCATTAGGACTGGAAACTGTTAAACCTGATCTTAAAGCTTTGAGTGTTCTACATTAAAGTAGGTAAAATAAATAGCCCGGTAAATACCTTAGCCAGCTAAGCTGGCAATGTACCTTTTTCTATGTACTCTAGTATCTCCACAACCTGTTGGGAGGTTTCTACAACTGCCAATGCCGAAGCGTCTACCTCTTTTAATGCATGCTGATGGTCTGCCCCATGCATAACAATAATTGACTTACCCAATGCCGCAGCATAACCAGCCTCAAATGCAGCATTCCACTGCTTATACTTGTCGCCAAAACGTACTACAACGACATCCGCTTCCTCTATATACTTTCTTGTCCTAATCGCATTCAGTTTTGCACCTTTATGGTCGTGCCAGAATTTCAATTCTTCAGAGCCCATTATTTTGACACCACAATCATCGCTGGCTTCATGATCAGTTACGGGAGATGTAAACATTACATTAAAATTTTGAGCGCCTTCAGCTATCTCTTCCCGCCAATTAGTATGAATTTCACCAGCTAGATAAACACTTAGCATTTAAGTCTCCTTTTACCTCTTGAAATAAAATTTCAAATTTTTCGATTTCAGAGTAATTGAAATCATGTCTTTTTTAACTGCGCAAAATTCCACCAGTAGCAGTCTCAACTCTGTCTATAACGCTTTTGCTTACTTGTTCGATCTCGGCTTCTGTAAGAGTATTTTCAGTGGGCTGCAGTCTTACAGTAATTGCAACTGACTTATTTCCATCACCTAAATCACCCCCGATAAACTCGTCAAAAACTCTGACATCTTCGATGATATCCTTTTGAGACCCCATTGCTGCAGTTGTTATTGATGACGCTTCTACCTTTTCGCCTACAACAAAAGCAAAGTCTCGTTCAACGGCTTGCAAAGATCTTGCTCTCAATGGTGGACGAGTAGTATTTGAATTCCGAGGTATAGGAATATTATCAAGAAAAATGGTAAAGCCAACTATTGGTCCTTTTAAGTCAAAAGAACTTAAAACCTTGGGATGTATCTCACCAAATACCCCAAGAGTTTTCTTTGGGCCTAGGCAAATACGTCCGTGCCGGCCCGGATGCCAATAGGACTCTGCGCCACGTAAAATTTGAAATTTAGATGGTGCTCCAATTGAAAATAACACGTTTTCTATATGGGACTTAACATCAAAAACATCTACTTCCCTATTCTGCCCATGCACATCTTTCGAAGTAGTTTGTCCAATCAGCACACCGCTAAGGTTCGTTGTCTGATTTTCAGGATTACCTCCATTGAATACAGGTCCTATTTCAAATAACGCCATATTAAAGAAACCTCTAGCTTGGTTTCTTGAAGCAGCCTGTAACAAACCTGGTAATAAATCTGGACGCATATGACTCATCTCGCTAGAAATTGGGTTTTCTAGCTGAGTTACAGTATCACCTCCACCAAATAACTTGGCGCTTTTCTCATCAATAAAACTATATGAAACGCATTCATTATACCCCAGTCCTGCCGCGGCTCGCCTCGACGTTTGCTCTCTAAGCTGCGCTGCACTTAAGACAGGTTTTGGAACGGAGTTACTAACTCTGGGAAGCGGTATACCCTGCAGCTTTTTTAGAGATACTACACGCGCTATCTCTTCCACAAGGTCAGCCTCACCCTGCACATCTGGCCGCCAACTCGGCACTCCAGCGGTATCGCCCGTAATAACGAAGCCCAACTTCTCCAGAATTTTCAGTTGATCATCTGGTGGAATTACCATGCCTACTAGGGACTCAATCCTTGCAGTATCTACTTTGTATGCTCTCCCATGGTTAGGAATTTCACCGGCCTGAACAACCTCAGATGGTTCTCCACCACATAACTCAATAATCATTTTTGTGGCTGCCTCGATACCAAATACTGCCCACTCTGGATCTATCCCTCTCTCAAAGCGATATCGGGCATCCGAATTTATCTTTAATTCCCGTCCGGTGTAAGCGGTCGTTATGGGATTAAAGTACGCAGCCTCAATAAAAACATTTTCTGTCTTATCAGTACATCCAGAACCACTACCTCCCATTATGCCTGCTAAACTTTCTACTCCCGCATTATCAGAAATTACTGTCATGCCTTTAGACAAGACATACTCTTTTTCATCTAAAGCGTTAAAAATTTCCCCCCCCTTTGCGTCATGTACTCTAATAGACGAGCCATTTAACTTATCTGCATCAAACACATGCAACGGACGGTTATTATCGTAAGTAAAAAAATTCGTGATATCTACTAAGGTAGAAATAGGCCGCAACCCAATTGCACGTAATTTATTCTGTAACCATTTTGGTGATGGGCCGTTCTTTACCCCTCTTATCAGTCTACCGTAGAAAACCGGCGCATTGATTAGAGTATCAGGCTCAATGGATACAGATATTGGACATTTAAATTTTCCAGGAATGGGCTGTATATCCATTGGCTTCAAATCACCCAAGCCTCTGGCCGCCAAATCGCGGGCAATTCCTCTAACGCCCAATGCATCTGGCCTGTTAGGTGTAATGGCTATTTCAACAACCGCATCAACTTTTTCAGGATCGTTTTTTAATAGCCAGTTACCATACGGTTCACCTATCTCGCCCGAGGGAAGTTCGATTATACCATCATGCTCATCCGATAGCTCCATTTCTCTCTCAGAGCACATCATTCCATGGCTCTCTATTCCCCGGATTTTACCGACTCCAATTGTCGTATCAATTCCAGGCACATATACGCCTGGCTTCGCTACAACTACAAAAATTCCTTCTCTAGCATTCGGTGCACCACAAATTATTTGTGTTTCACCATTATCGGTATCGACTTTACAAACACGCAATTTGTCCGCATCCTCGTGCTTCTCAGCCTTGATAATTTTTCCTATTGTAAAATCATTTAGTTTTCTTATAGGATCACTTACTTCCTCCACCTCTAGACCCAAATCAGTCAAAGCATCTACAACTTCATCTAATGAAGCTTTAGTCTTAAGATGCTCTTTTAACCAAGAAAATGTAAATTTCATTGTGCTCGTCCATGATTATTTTGGGTAAGTATCTTTAAAAGATTATGAAAAATTGTCAGATGCTTTGTTAACATAATAAGATTTTAATATATTTTCCCACTTAGCGACTTAGTCCGGCATGTAAATTAGGTTGATCCAATGAAGCAAAACCATAATGTCGTAACCACCTTAGATCACTGTCAAAAAATGACCTTAAATCTGGAATTCCATATTTTAGCATCGCAATCCGATCTATTCCCATACCAAAGGCAAACCCTTGCCAAATATTAGGATCAATGCCCCCTGCGCTTAGCACTTTAGGATGCACCATGCCGGAGCCAAGTATTTCCAGCCAGTCATTACCTTCCCCTATTTTTAATTGTCCATCATTCCACGAACATCTTATATCGACTTCGGCAGATGGCTCTGTAAATGGGAAATGAGACGCTCTAAACCGTAACTCAACATCATCTACTGAAAAAAAGATCTTTACGAATTGCTCAAGCACCCATTTTAAGTTTGCCATTGATAAATCTTTATCGATGGCCAAACCCTCAACCTGGTGAAACATTGGCGTATGAGTCTGATCGTAGTCAGCTCGATACACTCCACCAGGGCAGATTACGCGAATTGGCGCGCCACTCTTTTCCATTGTACGAATCTGTACAGGACTAGTATGCGTTCTTAAGACGTGAGGCGGCCTCTCATCATCTGAATTGCGTTTCATGTAGAAAGTATCCATTTCCGCTCTGGCTGGATGATGACCGGGTATATTCAATGCATCAAAATTATACCAGTCCGTTTCAATCCTTGGCCCCTCAGCAACTGAAAAACCCATATCTGCGAATATCGCAATAACCTCTTCTGTTACCTGCGAAATTGGATGAACAGACCCAATATTTGTAGCCCTTGATGGTAAAGTTACATCTAACCATTCGGTTTCAAGGCGCGCATTCAAAACGGCATCTGCTAAAGCAGTCTTTTTTGCATTAAGTGCTGAGTTAAGTTCATCTTTTAGTGCATTAAGCGTGGGTCCGGCCACTTTGCGCTCTTCAGGTGTCATCTTACCAAGTTCGCGCATCTGCAAACTGACCTCACCTTTTTTCCCAAGAGCCGCAAGACGAACATCTTCTAGAGCATTTTCATCTCTCGCGTCAGAAATGGCTTTAATATACTTTAAACGTAAATCGTCCATTTGACCTCACTACCCAAACGCTACCGTGCTATCATGTATAGATAGATTGACAAGTTTTTTTGCATCCAGTGAAAGAAAAAAGCCGCGCGCACTGCACGGCTTAATGTGCAAATTGTATTGTAGGCTAGGCTGCTAGTGCGGCTTTAGCTTGATCTACTATTGTGCAAAATACTTTCGGCTCATGCACTGCTAGATCGGCAAGTACCTTCCTGTCCACCTCAATGCCAGCCTTCGTCAATCCATTTATAAATTTACTGTATGACAAAGCTTCATCGTGAGCACGCACTGCTGCATTTATTCTCTGAATCCACAATGCTCTGAAATTTCTCTTTTTATTATGACGATCGCGGGTCGCGTACTGATTGGCTTTATCGACTGCCTGTGCAGCTACTTTGAAAGTGTTTTTACGCCGCCCGTAATAGCCTTTCGCCTGATCAACAATTTTTTTGTGTCTGGCGTGTGTAACTGTACCACCTTTTACTCGAGACATGTTAACTCTCCTTATCGTGCGTAGGGCATCATGCCCTTAACGATTTTTTCATCAGGGGCGCTAAGCATTGTAGTCCCTCGGGCTGTACGAATAAATTTGTTTGTACGCTTTATCATTCCGTGCCGCTTTCCGGCCTGGCCAGTTTTTACTTTACCAGTTGCGGTCACCTTAAATCGCTTTTTACAGCTAGATTTAGTCTTCATCTTAGGCATTTGGTTCTCCTTAGGAAAAAGTTAACACGAAACTCGGCATGCCATTCGCCGGACCCGCGAACTCGACATACATTCAGTTAGTATTGTGTGCAAGCCCAATTTTTATTAATTTGAAGACCTAGATTAGTATAAATAAAATTATCGTCTTTCAATTAAATCGCTATTCTGGATCCATAGAGTAGATCATTCGCTCGTTACATGGCGCTACTCTCAAAATATTTGTTGTACCAGGTATATTAAATGGAACACCTGCCGTTATTACTATTTGATCATTTTCTAAAGCATAACCCTCTGATAATGCACCTCGAACTGCACTCACAACAGCTTCCTTAAAACGTTGTTTCGCTCCTGACATCAAAGTGTTCGTACCCCAAGTCAGTGATAATCTCCGCGCGGTTTCTATTTCAGAAGTCATCGCAATAATTGGAACACGGGGTTTTTCTCTGGCGATTAAAAGGGCGGTTGTTCCAGATTGGGTATAGCAGCTAATAGCTTTAATATCGGTTGTTTCTGCTATTTCTCGCGCTGCTGATACGATCCCATCTGCAACAGAATTACGGCGTGCATTTCGGGATGCCTCTATGATTTCTCGATATGTGGGGTCACTTTCAACTTCAACTGCAACATTATCCATGGTTTGAACCGCATCGACAGGGTACAGACCAGCCGCGGACTCCGCTGATAACATGATTGCATCAGCCCCTTCATATATGGCAGTAGCCACATCTGATACTTCTGCCCGAGTAGGCACAGGACTTTCAATCATACTTTCCAGCATTTGCGTGGCAACTATTACCGGCTTTGCTGCTGCTCGGCATGCGCGAACTAACCTTTTTTGAACTGGTGGGACGTTTTGAACTGGTAGTTCAACTCCGAGATCACCGCGCGCAACCATAATACCATCCGAACATTCTAAAATATCATCAAATTTTGAAAGTGCGGCCGGCTTTTCGATCTTCGATAAAATAGCTGCTCGCCCTTTTGCTAGTTCACGTGCCTCTCTCACGTCTTCAGGCCTTTGCACAAAGGAAAGAGCCAACCAGTCAATACCCAAACTACAGGCAAATTCTAAATCTGTTCTATCTTTGTCAGATAATGCAGCTAGCGGAAGAATTACATCTGGAACATTCACGCCTTTACGATCAGAAATCACTCCACCAGCTTTTACTATGCAGTCTGCAAAATCTTTGCCGAATGATTTTACTTCTAATTTAATTTTGCCATCATTTACCAAAAGAACCGACCCATTAGAAAGAGCGGCAAAAATTTCAGGATGCGGAAGGCTAACTCTTTTAGAGGTTCCCAGATCTGATTTTAAATCAAGACGAAATTCCTGCCCCTCAGTAAGGGTTTCAAAGTCATTCTCAAATTCTCCAACTCTCAGTTTTGGTCCTTGTAGATCAGCTAATATTCCAATTGGACTATTTAATTCCTCCTCAATTATTCTTATGGTTTTGTGGCGTTGCGCTATATCATCATGGGTTCCGTGGCTCATGTTGAGACGGAAGACATCGGCTCCAGCCAAATGAAGTGACTTAATTGTAAGGTAATCGTCTGATGCTGGACCAAGGGTTGCAACGATTTTTACATTGCGATGACGTCTCATTAACTTTCCTTCATAGCATTAGGATCACTAAGAATTGTTAGCGATAACATAAGGCCTCTATGAACTATTATAGTATTCAGTGCAACATTGATATGTGCAGAGAAATTGTAAAAATTTACAATTCTTACAAATAAACTCTCAATAATAAAATTACTAAAATAGTCCACTAAGAGATTTTTTATGGTTTCTTCAAATCATTGTATATAAAGAAGTTAAGTGCTTTAATTATTATTAAATTTTAGGGATAATTTTGAAACTATATACCGAGCGGGAGACAAAAATGGACGATCAAACAAAACTTGAAATAGAAGCTGCTGCATTTCGCTCATTAAAAAACCATCTAATGGAAAAGCGCACTGATGTTCAAAACATTGATTTAATGAATTTAGCAGGTTTTTGTCGAAATTGTCTTGCAAGGTGGTACCAAGAAGCGGCCAACGAGCGCGGAGTGTCTATGGATAAGGAACAAGCTCGGGAACTATTCTACGGGATGACTATGAAAGAATGGAAGACAAATTATCAAACCGATCCAGACCAAAATCTTTAAAGGCTATGTTAAGAATCTACGGTAGATTTTTACAAGAAGTTGTTCAGAATTAAAATTTATACCTTTGCCTTTATTATTTGTAGGAAGGGTAAAAACGCCGACATATCAGGCCCATGCTCTTTTCCCGTGAGTGCCTTTCTGAGAGGCATAAACAAATTTTTACCTTTTCTGCCCGTTTTCTCTTTAACTGATGCAGTCCATTGACCCCATGTCTCTGATGTAAATGGCTGTGCGGGCAGCAAGGTCAAAGCTTCTTTGACGAATTCTTTATCTTCCTCGTCAATAAATGGTTCTGCACCCTCTTTGCAAATTATCCACCACGCAGCTAAATCAGAGCGCTTCTTAATGTTTTCTCGGACAACATTCCAAAAAGGTTTTGCTAAAGTAGAAGGTACACCAGCACTTATTAAATCATCTTCTATTGCTTCAAATGGCAAATTTTGAATAAAGCGTTGTGTTAAAGGTTTCAGATCATTTAGATCAAACTTTGTGGGTGCAGAGCCAAAATTTGATAAATCAAATCCTGCTGCCACTTCTTCAAAATCAGAATATAATTCCACAGGCTGGCTCGACCCAAGCCTTGCAATTAAAGATATTATTGAAAATGGCTCTAATCCAGAAGCCCGTAAATCCTTCAGCGCCATCGTTCCAAACCTTTTTGACAACGACTCTCCCTGTGATCCAATAAGTAACGAGTGATGTGCAAAGTTTGGAGCTGAGGCTCCTAGTACTTTCATTATTTGGATCTGCGTGGCGGTGTTTGTAACATGATCAGCCCCACGCACAATATCTGTAACACCCATTTCTATATCGTCTACTACTGAAGCCAAAGTATACAGAAATTGGCCGTCACCTCTAATTAGAACTGGATCAGAGACTGATGCAGCATCGATTGAGATGTCACCAAGTATACCATCGGTCCATGTAACTCTTTCGTGATCTAGTAGAAATCTCCAATGCCCTGAGCCACGGTTCGCTCTAAGTGCAAGTTTTTCATCTTCGCTCTGATTTAAAGAGGCTCTGTCATAAACAGGTGGTTTCCCCATATTGAGCAATTTTTTTCTTTTTAAATCTAATTCAGTAGGTGTTTCAAAACATTCGTAAAATCTGCCAATCTCCTTTAGATCTTCAGCAGTGCTTAAATACCTCTCCAGCCTTTTTGACTGATATTCAATTCTATCCCAATGTAATCCAAGCCAGTCCAAATCAAACAATATTGAATCGATGAACTCCTGCTTCGATCGTTCTGCATCAGTATCATCTATTCTTAAAATAAACTCCCCCTGAGACTTTCTGGCTATTAAAAAATTCATTAATGCCGCACGTAAGTTCCCGATATGCAAATATCCGGTGGGAGAAGGTGCAAAACGTGTTGTTGTCATTTGAAGTCTCCTAATCCGCATCGTTTTTCATATGAGATAAAAATTGTCCAGCTTTCAAAGCACATACACATAAAAAATTTATAGACAGCAAAAAACACTGACGGAAAAACTAATCCATATAGGACGAAAATGGGATAAATTTCACATTTTCACCGGGTGTTATAGATAATTCATGCTCTGGTAGATCCACAAAACCCTCTGCCCACGAGAGACCACTTATTCGTCCAGATCCCTCCGATTTAAAAATATCTACTTTCCCATTCCGAACTCTCGCTCTAAGGAATTCACGGCGACCGGCCTTCTTGGATTTAGCAAAGTTAGCAGGCAATTCAAATGATAGCGGCTCCAACCAATTCCTACCTGAAAAAACGTTTAATGCGGGCTTAGCAAAAACCATAGCACATGTTCCTGCCGCCACTGGATTGCCAGGCAACCCAAAAACTGGCTTACCGTTATAAACAGCTAGTATCAGCGGGCGACCTGGTTTTACTGCAATGCGCCAAACCGAAAGGCTATCATTTTGTGTTAGTATGGGGGACATATAATCTTCCTGCCCTGCTGACGCGCCACCTGAAGTTATAATTACATCTACATTTTTAGATGCTTTTTCTAAAGTACTCTCAATATCTTTCCTATTGTCTCTAAGAATACCAAAATCAATTACATCAAAACCCCACTCAACTAAGAGTGAATGTAAAAGTGGACGGTTAGAATCAAATACTTGCCCATCAGAAGGTCTGATATCTGAATTGATCACTTCATCACCAGTCGAAAATATTCCAATCTTCAGCTTTGAATATACAGTGATAGAAGAAACACCCGTGGAGACCATCAAAGCAATATCACCTGGTGTAACCCTTTTCCCTTTTTGGAGTATAAATGCATTTTCCTCAACATCCTCTCCCAGATCACGAGTATTCGATCCAGCCTTAATTGGGCCATAAAAATTAACCGTATTGTTTTCAGAAACAGTGTCTTCTTTTATAACAACTGTATCAGCTCCAGTGGGCATTTTGGCGCCAGTATATATTGGAAGAGCCTCACCCTCTTTAATTTCCCCAGAATATGGATGCCCAGCAGCGGCTCTTCCGGGCAGAATCGCAAGGCTTATTACGCCACTTTTTTTTGAAGCTCTTGAATTAACTGCGTAACCATCAACGGCAGAATTTGAATAAGGCGGGCTGCTGGAACCAGCATGAATATCAGTGGCCAAAACTCTCCCTATGGCATCTAACACGGACAACTGCTGCGTCCCAACCAAACACTTTGAAGCTGATTTTAAATGTCTAAGGGCTTCATCTACTGGGGTCCAATTGGTTCCTTGAGGCAAGGCGAAGCAATCGTTCGTCAATGGCGGTGGTTTCTTCATAAACCACCCTCCATGATTTGACCAAAAATCCAGCCCTCTTCTCTTATTTTCTCAGAATAATTACTATGGTCTAAGTATGCTTCAAACCAAGGCATTTTAGGAGAATGTAATAATACATCAGCCATTACTTGCACTTGAGAAGCGTCCTTTATTTTATATTGTTGATCTGGATACAAATTGATTAATTTTTTTTGCGCATGACTGTTAAAGAACATACTTGGATAAATCTCACAGACAACAATTTTATTGTTCGCCAACAATGCTTCATTATCAAATGGCCAGAAAGCTATTTCCTTACCAAATTCCACTGCTAAACGATGTAAGTATGGCAAACCTAGTAAAGTCTGCGAGCCTACCGCCCCGGTAGTATAGAGCTTCCAGACAGGTTGCGCTGCGGTGAATTGCTCGCACAATCGAAATTTTGGAAAATCATGCTCTTTACATTCCGTTCCTTTGGCCGGCAGATTTGGCAGCTTTAGATTTACAGGACAACCCCAGAATGGGCCGATGCCATTACATAGTGAATTTATTTTGTCCGCTACTAAAAATCTATTATTTGAATTTTCATGATCATCTAGTATCTCATCAAAGAACCACTTCCAAAGAAACCGCGTATTCTGCGCTCCTACTAAGTTTGATAAAAAACCTGTTGGAAAACCAAATGAGAAGTCAAACCCAACTAACTGGCGCTTGCCTTGTGCAATATTGTCTTTAAGCTGACCCCTCAAATATTCATAAGCCGACATACGGGTCCTAAAATATTTTGGATGATATATTGTATTTTCAAAGTCTTTTTGAGCAATAAAAATGGAATCTGGAGATGGCTTTTTGGGACTTGGCCGAGAACTTGCTGACCAGTCTATAGCATATACATGATCAAACATTTAAATCTAAAAAATTTGAAATGAAATCTGCTATCTCCGAAGTGCTATCTAAATCAAACACCGGTATGCTAAGATCAGGTAGGGATGAACTAGCTGCTACTGCAACGATAGTATCGTCTTGTAATGCAATAACCGGAGTCTTCGTTTCTTCTCGAAATGCTTCTATTTTTGGATGCCTGTCTCGTTTAAACCCCTCAATTATAACCAAATCAACTTTCTCAATTTTTGTTAATATTTCTGCTAGATTTGGTTCATCTTCATCCCTCAATTCATGCATTATTGCCCATCTATTTTTGGAAACAAGTAGCACTTCTTTTGCTCCAGCGACCCTATGGCGGTAACTATCTCTTCCGGGATGATCAACATCAAAAGTATGATGTGCATGCTTCACAGTCGATACACTCAACCCTCGATGTATAAACTCAGCTACCAGTCTCTCGACAAGTCCTGTTTTCCCAGAATTTTTCCAACCTGTTACGCCAAATATTTTCATTTTGTCATTCCAATAAGTCGCTCTGCCTCTACTAAATCGTCAGGCGAGTTTACATTGAAGAATGGATCAAAGAGACATTGATCAAATTCAACACCTCTACCATCATTTTGATCAACCCAAAGGACAATTTTTCTCAACCCTTTTAGAAGAGCATTCTCTAGGTTATCAGCAAGTGATACCGGCCAAATACCAAAAGTGGGGTGTCTAAGGACTTTTCCTTTTTCATCTCTTGTAAAAGCCAAAGCGAGGGGCTCATTCATATCGGCAGTATTATTTGCTAACTTTTCAACTAAGTTTTCCGGAAAGAACGGAGTGTCAGCTGCTACTGAAATTAAACAATCTGAGTTTAAATTCTGAGCCCAGCGCAACCCAGACAAAATACCAGCTAAAGGCCCTAAGAAGCCTGGTATGGTATCTGCAAAAGTAGGCAGATTATAGGCTGAAAACTTAGAAGCGTCGCCATTAACATTGAGCGCAATTTGAGAAACTTGTGGCTTTAACCGCTGGATGACATGATCTAGCATCGGTACCCCGTCGATCTTTAGCATCGACTTATGTCCCCCACCCATACGACGCGCGAGGCCGCCAGCTAAAATGACTGAAGGCGGCCTATTTGTCATCACCGTTCTCGTCACCAACATCCCAAATAAGGCGATTAGATCCCGCCAAACAAGTAAATCTTTGACCTCTCATTCGACCAATTAGCGTCAAACCAACCTTATCTGCAATTTCAACACCCCATGCCGTAAATCCCGAGCGAGATACCAAGATTGGTATACCCATTTGTGCCGTTTTAATCACCATCTCCGATGTTAATCTTCCAGTTGTATAAAGTATCTTATCACTACCACTAACATCATTGGACGCCATCCATCCTGCAATTTTATCAACGGCGTTGTGCCTACCAACATCCTCCATGTATACTAAGGCTTGATTTTGCTTGCACAAAACGGTGCCATGTATTGCACCAGCAGCCAGATAAAGAGACGGCGTCTGATTTATTTTATTGGACAAATCGTAAAGCCAAGAAATACGAAGAGAGCTTGCGGGAAGTTTTAGACCTTCCAAACCTTCCATCATATCGCCAAAGACTGTTCCTACAGCACAACCACTGGTTCTCGTTTTTTTCTTTAACTTGTCCTCAAAACTAGTTTCTGTTTTGGTTCGGACAACAACCACGGATAGGTCCTCGTCATAATCCACAGATGATACAGTGTTTAATCCGTCGAGCATTCCTTGGTTTCTTAGAAACCCCACTGCCAAGTACTCAGGGTAATCGCCTATTGTCATCGCCGTTACAATTTCTTGGCTATTTAGATAAATTGTTAGTGGCTTTTCCTCAATAACCTGACTAACAACTGTATTTCCAAAATGATCTAAACCTTCAACAGTTTTGGTTAAATTCACACCATCTGGATTAGGCGCGATCATATATCCTTGGAGTAAATCTTTTTTTGTCAAACCAAACTGTCCAATTGATCAAAACTCTGTTTATAAACTAGGTTATGATGTTTTTTTATTATGAGCATATCTTTTATAACTCACAATAAAATCGATTTTGTATATACGCAGTTAGACGACGATAGATAAAACCGAAACCACCATAATCGGTAGCAAGAGTACTTATTTCCTGTGGTAAGAGAAGCTTAAATTTCTATCCATTAACTAGAGCTATAAAAACAAGGGCTAAAATGCATATAATCACTGTCTTAGTGGTCCAATTTATGAACCCAGCAAATGTTTTTTCCTGCACTTCAGTTTCCATTGAGCCATGTTTGTGTTCTTGAGCCATTTTACATCCCTTCCAATACAAGAGTGTTTTTAACGAACTTTAAACTAGTTGTCACCCGTAAGTTAGATGAAAATTGCCACAGTTTATTATAATCTTTGGTATCTGTAGGCA
>Ga0209036_1000327_pt1 | contig 20204 bp, 11 predicted proteins | sample MarorgKNORR_S2LV_3_FD_188222 | JGI IMG/M metagenome (GOLD analysis project Ga0209036, IMG submission 188222) | Marine microbial communities from the Southern Atlantic Ocean, analyzing organic carbon cycling - DCM_A/KNORR_S2/LV (SPAdes) (version 2) | ecosystem: Environmental > Aquatic > Marine >... | reverse complement strand
AGAAAGCAAGCTATGATATCCCGACCTAATCTCCTTCTGCAAGGAACTAGTCTCAAAATATTCTTCTTTCTCAGAGTGAGCACGGAGAGTACCGGTCCTAATTCTATTCAAAGCTAAATCGGGGTCACAATCTACCCAAATACATAGATCAGGGACTAAGGCTGCAGAGTTCATATGAGAAACTTTTTCCAATCCTAAACCACCAACAATTCCTTGATAAATAAGCGAAGAATGAACATTTCTCTCACTTACCACCACTCTTCCCTCCTCCAATCGAGGTAATATCCAACCATGTGAATGATCGACCCTATCTGCAGCAAATAGACCCGCTTCTCCCTCGGGAGTCATTGATTTTGTTCGTACTGAATTTATTGCAAGACGCCCGAGAGGATGATCTCTTCTGGGTTCCCCTGTGACTTCAACTGAAGTAAATGTAAATTCTTTTTCAAGAACTTCGGCTATGACTTTAGTTGCAAGACCTTTACCACTACCATCTCCTCCTTCGACACTGATTAGATACATCTAAATCATTGTCCCTCTGAAGAAATATAATCAGTAAACTGATCTCTAGTCAGGTACATTAATCCAAGTCCAATTAGAATAAGTAGAGGACCTATAAAAATCATCCCTCGACTAAATAAACCAAAGAAAGTTAGCCACCAAGATCGATTATATTTATTTCCATTATATGCCTCCAATCCGCCAACAATTCCTGCTAAACCAGTAAGTAAGGTAATTGCTGCAATAAAGAATCCTACAAAAACAGAGTCTGCAAGATTACTATCTCCTCTCATATCAATAGGACCAATAAATCCATCACCCGGTTCTAGAGTGACTACAATTTGAGAATGGTCACCAGGCACTAGTAATATTTCTACAGTATTGTTTTCAGGGTGTTGAACATATAGGATAGATGACTGTCTGGGTACATCAATTATTGAAAAACGACCTCCAGAGTCAGTGAAATCACTTCCAATTGTAGTTCTATCTTCATTCAATAATTCAATCAATACTCCTTCGATTGGATCACCCCCTGAATTATTATCCAAGGATGAAATTACTAACCCATTAACTGTATCAGAAGATTGGCCTTCACCTATCTGACCCATAATATCTGCTGGATCAGCCGCCATAAGTAAAACACCAAGCATCGCACCTAAAGCACTCCCAAGAATAATCAAAATTGCTCCAGCTACTCTAGTGGCTGGGTCAATAGAAAGATCATGTAGCCATAATTCAAATCCTGAATCATTATCTTCATCACTCATTCATAGCCCCTCTGGTAATTCTTCAATATTGCGAGGAGGGGGGGGATGTTGAGTTTGTCGCCTAAATATTTTGTAAAATATCATTCCAAAAATAGGCCATGAAAAAGGCATAATAAATATTCCAACAGAAATAAGTAATAGAGTTTCAAATAAAGAAAAATTATCTTCAGTACAACAAATTTCTGATTTTTCAGAGAGTTGACAAAAGTCAGAATTTATTTGTAAATCAACAAGATAATAGTTCGACCAATTTTTTCCAGTAATCCAAAAAAGAGATAATTCATGATCATAAGCAATACCATTCAATTCCTGTGAATAATTATTTTCATACTGCATACGAATTTCCGAAAAATCATATTCTGAACATACATCACCAGTTGAAGAGTTGATTGCTAATATTTTATCTTCAAGCCAGATATTTGAGAAAATTAATCCTGAATCAAAGGGACATTCAAGTTCATTCAACCTATTAATTGGAGAGTTATTGTAGAAAACCGTTAGAGAGTCTGTGATTGATGAAAGATTGTTTGGATTTATTTTTGATAATTGATAAGAACCATCTGAAAGCCATATATCCCCATTTGGAGTAGTACAAATCCCCCACCCTTCACCATCAATAGAAAAATTTCCAATATTTTCTAATGTTGAAGTGTTATAAATAAATCCAATATTCTCCCTCCATGTTAACTGTATAATACTATTATTTGATACTGTTATCCCCTCTGCAAAATATGTTTCTGATAAATTAGTTATCAACTCGATTTCTCCTGTTGTGGTGTTAACAATTCGAATACTTGATTCACCATACAATCCAGTACTTTCATACAATTTACTATCTAGAAATAATAATCCTTGTGTAAATGCTGAAGAATCATGAGGTAGAATTTCAATTACTTCTGGAGAGATTTTTTCTACATTCTTTGGTCGATTATCTAAAGATGAATTAGAAGAAACAGAGGCTGAAAATGAAGAAAATAATAGTATTAAAAATATCAACCAAACAGATTTGTGACCTCCCCTATGCTCTGTCATGTACGAACGATGCTCCATCGATGTTAAAATAGGTCTCAAACGGGCATTAACTAGTAATAAACAGGATGTGAGGCTATTGAGACTAAATAACATGCAAAACAATCTAACTACTCCATTATTTATTGTAATGGTAATGTTACTTGCAAGTCTATCACCACTTGCTATGGCAGCTCCTATTTCAGATAGCGATATGTCAGAAATTTCATATGGGGACTTAGATGGTTTTGACCCATCAATTGAAGGGAAAAAATATATGTTCGTAAACGAATCTAAACCTGCATTTTCGGCCACTGGACATCTAAAAAAGCAGTGGATAGAAGATGGTTATCCAAATCTAGTACTTCCATTTTCCCAGGCATACATGAACTCTAAATCATTAGCACGAAATTGTACTAATGCATGGAGTCAGGGAGACACAGATACGGTTCCTTCTGCTAATGGGAATGTTGAGGCAACGGTACAAAAAATTTCGTCCAATGCTGCAATATTCGTAGAGGATGGACAAATATTATCTGCAACTACTCTAAATGATATTGCCTCGACATTTGAATCAACAATTTTTCCAACCGATACTACTTACTTTGGTTCCATGCCTGATGTAGACAATAATTGCCAGGTTGAAATTATGATCCTAGCCATTGATGGAGGTGGCGGAATAGGTGGATATTTCTCACCAGGGATTTCTTCACAAAGAGAATCAATATTCATTGATGTAGATGATATGAGTTGGAGAAATACCATAATAGCGCATGAGTTCCAACATTTATTACATAATGCAAGAGACCCATTTGAGAATTTGTGGATAGATGAAGGTGCTGCCGATATGGCAGCTTACCTCTGCTTTGGAGTAACTTCTGCCTTGACTGGACATGCCAATGAATGGGCCCAAAATTCCAACATGAGTGTTAGATGGTGGAATCAAAGAATTGCAGATTATGGAGCAGGATTTATGTTTCTTATGTATTTGGCAGATAAATTAGGTGGAGGAAATGCAATTCAAAGTTTGGTTGCAGATACTGCGACTGGAGGGGCGGGAATTGAAAATTTAGCTGCTAATCCCCAGCCCGGCTCTACATTAATTGGTACCACAATGAGTCAAATTTATGCTAATTTCAGTGCGGCTGTAACGCTGGACAGCGCACAAGGGGCTTTTGGATTTTCAAACTTAGATTTATCCGAAGCCTGTACCGCTGCTTTTGTATGTAAGGTACAAAAAAGCGGATATAATGACCAATGGGCGAATGATTGGACAAGTGATAGTGATTCAGTAGAAGGTTGGGGAATGAGATCGTATAAATTTGCACAGGGTTCAGGCGCACCACTAAATTTGATGGTATCTCCAACACAATTTGGTTTCGAAGGAATAATTATGTCTAAAGAAGCAGCAACTGGAACTTGGTCAATGGATAGATTAAGAATCGATCCTGCGAGTGGCGCTGGAACCGGTTTAGTTTACGGTTTTGGTAATCTCAGTGATGAAGTTTGGTTGATTACTTGGTACGAATCTATTGTTGATGATTGCGATTATAACTATGCAAGTTGTGGTATTACCACAGGTTCTTATCCTGAAGCAGCGATTACAGTTCAGGCTGGTTTAATTACTGACCCCGCTGAAGTAGAAATTGCTACCATTGAAAACTTTGATAGAGATGGAGATAATCTAGATGACAGTAGTAGGATTGATTTAGAAGTTACTTCTAATGCATTCTTTGAAATCCTTGAAGTTGAAGTAAATGCATATCTGAACAATAGTATACAGGATACACTGATTTTCGATATGACTGCTGGAAATAGTGTGGCTACTGAAAAAAGTATTTGGTTCACTCCGCCAGAAACTGGGGATTGGACTTATGGAGTTAAAATTACAGATTTCACAGGAGTCACAGTAGACCAAGCATTTGCATTACCGGTTAATATTGCAAATATGGAGCCGGTGGCATCGGGCTCTCTAACAACAAATGTTACTCAAACATGGCTTCCAGTGGCAATGTTTGGTTCTGGTTATGACGAGTGGGGGTTCAGCCAAGTTAATGGAAGTTTTAGCCACAATGAGACACCAATTGCATATTACTGGGATTTAGGAGATAATACTTCATCAGGATTGAAAAACCCTGTCCATTCATATCTTGATTCTGGAATATATACAATTGTTTTGACAATAAAAGATAAAGGTGGGTATTTTTCAGAGCCTCAGTCTTGGACTGTAACTGTTAGCGATACTTCGGTACCAATTCCAGTCATTACCGTAGATGGAATAGTTCAAGATTCAGAATTAACTTTAATGACTAATCAAAGAGTTCAGTTTTCTGCATTATCAAGTCAAGATAATGTGCCAATTGATGAGATGACTTTTACTTGGAATTGGGGTGATGGACATATTGAACAGGGTAGAGGTTTGGCAGAATTGGGTCATGCATGGGTCGATGGAAGTGCAGATGGAATTATGTATACTTTAACTCTAACAATAGATGACGGGAATCAATTTGTAGATTATTCAATCTATATTAGAGTTCTAAACAGAGTCCCTGAGCAAATCTTTGATGATACATTACAAACATTTACTTTAACACCTATAGAAATGCCATTGATTTTTGAAGATCAAGATGGCTTCATAGTTGAATATCGATGGACATTTGAAGATGGAGTGAATATTGAAGGTTCGGGTATGACATTAACATCAGATTTCTCAGTGACAGAGTCATTGGAAAGAAACCCAATTATTGGATGGAAAGAGCCCGGAATGAAAAATATCAGCTTAGAAGTTACCGATGATGATGGTAATACTTCAACTACCACTATACAGATACTTGTTGTTAATCAACGTCCAGTAGCCGTATTTGCTAGACCTGGTGATGGATTTGTTGATACTGAGTATATATTTGAAAGTCTATCTTTTGACCCAGATGGAAATAGTTCTACATTAGAAATAATATGGAATATTTCTGCATTTGATGAAGAATTATACAATGTTTCAACAGTGTACCATACATTTACCTCTCCTGGATTATATAGCATTAGTCTGACTGTAATTGATGAAAGAGGGATGGAGTCTGCAACAAAGTCTTACACAATTAGAATAGACAATCCTTTACCTGTTCCTGAAATAAAATTCAGACAACCAAGTATTAATGATAGTAACTTAGATTACATACCTACAGATTATTCTCAAATCTCATGGCAAATACCTTTCACCGAAGATGGAGGAGGGTTTATCGCTCCAAATATGCCATTACTGTTTGACGGGTCTGAGAGTTATGACTCAGACCCTATCTTCGAAGGAATGATTTCTACAAATCAAGAAGATCCTGAATGGAATGGGATTACTAGATGGATATGGGATTTCGGAGATTCCTCTCCAGTCAAAGAAGGATTTGAAGTATGGCACCAATATCAAATTCCTGGAATATACATAGTTAAATTAACAGTTGTTGACGGTTTTGAAGCTGGAGAAACTAATACTACATCGATGATTATTTACGTTTCCAGAACTCCAGAAATAGTTACAAATGATCCTACGGGATTAGAATATGTAATAGTTGGAGAAATTGTTGATCTTTATGCAGAAGTAATTGATAGAGATCTAGTAGATGGAATAGAAGCATGGTTAGATACTGATATTAATGAAGATTCGGATGGTGATGGTGATTTTGAGAATGATAAAGATAGATATTTATCTAGTGAACCAGAAGTAAAGTGGGATTTGAATATAGCAATTGATGGAATAGATAATGATGGAAATACTATGAATGATTTTGTTTGGGGAGAACAGGTATGGACATTGCCAGAATACCAACCATTAGTGATTATACTTGAAACATGTGATGGAGTAAACGTTTGTTCCAGCAAACAATTTGAAATCACAGTCCTAGGCATTGAAGAAGATGATGGCCCCTTATCTATATCTGATTTGACCTGGGAAGACTTTGTCCCTGATGCTGGAAGTGCAGGACTTCTAGCATTAATAGCCACAGTACTTTTGTTAGGCTGGCTGATAATGAGGCAGAAAGATGAAGAAGAAATGGATGCAAAAAATAGTACTGAGACTTATGATGTTCAGGAAGTTAAAGCAGAAGGAGGATTGCCAGGAATGGATCAGCATAACCCCCCACCACAGCCAAAATATTTGACAGTCGAAGAACGAAGAGACAAAGAATCAGGATACATACGACCTATTAGGACTAGAAGGAAATGATTGGTGTGTCTTTGAAAAAGAAGGTAAGTGCAGTTTTCCTAAATTCATGTTTTCTTATGCCAATGGCACTAATTACAGTAGTTATTAGTATCACTCCTATCGTACAAGCAGACAGTGTTTGTGAGGTTCCTGCAAGTAATAGTTGGAACGTGGATGAAAGAATAAACTATCATTATCTTAACCCTACATCTGATTGGTTTGAGGAGTTTGACAATAACCAACCAATACTCGCTCCAATTTCTCAGGATTTTAGTATGGAATTAAGTGTGAATAATGATTCAGCCGCTGCTATTAGTATGGCTTTGTCTCCAGGTAAATCATACACTTTCTGTTATACTTATTCAGGAGATACAGATGCCCCTCCAAGTAATGGGGCTAAGGCAGATGTATACTTAATGAGTGAAGGGAATTGGCCCTATTATAATTGGAATTATGAAGACAGGACTGGAAACTTTTTTGATGATTTTGAATTATTGCCTGTTGAATATAGAGATATGACTACTTGGATGCCGTTTAGAGATGTGCATTCATATGAAAAATCAAAATCAGGTTATTTTTCAATAGCAGTAGATACACAAACATCATCATCTTGGTTCGGAAGTAATCAATTAATAGAATACTACTTGATTTTTGATAATTGGGATAATTACAGAAACACGGATCAAAGTGCAGCCGGAGGATTATTGAATATTGAACTATTAGTTGATGTTGAAAATAGACTTATTCTACCAAAATTTACTGCATACATATTGGTAGCAGTACTTCCTTTATCTTGTCTAATTATTCCATTAATAATTAATAGTAAATACCATTCTTATGGACTTGACAAAGAACAAAGTGAGGAAATGAAAATACCAATCTTAGAGAATTAATTGTATTCAAGTAATTTCCAAGCAGTCTTTAAGTCACTGGTATTTATTCTACCTTGCTGAGCTAGGTACCATCCATTTTCCATTGTAGTATAGACCATACTTTGATTTAACAAAGGTGCATGGATTCTTGTCCAATCTCCTCCAGCACCGATGCCCATTATTGATAATTTATCCTTAGTGTCTCTCGTCCTCCAAGCAACATCAAATAACTTCAAAGCATCCTTTTTACCGTCCGTGTTAAATACAATTTTTATTATATCTCCTGAGTTAGAAATTTCATCAATTTCTTCGATGATTTCATTAGATGAACCGGGTGATTGATCGTAGTGGTTAGAAGATATAATTTTTGTACTATCGCCAGCTAGTTTTACTAATTTTTTCCTCTCTTTAGATTCTATATCAGTCTCTAAATCAATCCAACTTACCCCACTACTAATCGCCTTAGTTAATACTTCAATTCTCTCTTTCTCGGAACCAGGGAAATAACCCCCCTGTCTTTCAGGTCTACAAGTTAAAATTACTGGTAATTCAATACCAGTTCTAAAAGAAATTAATGAGGACTCTAAATCTACTGAATCCATTGGCTGAGAAATAAATTCAGGTGGCGTGTAAACCGATTTACGATTATCATCAGAATCTGATTTTACTTTTTCAGTGGTATCAATTTCTTGTTCGACTACCCATAATTTATCTAAACGAACTTCAACAATATCTGCACCAACTGCAGTCGCTCTTGCAGCATCTTTTACCATCTCATCAACTGTACAACCAGTGAGGGTTACACATATCAAGGGCAAACTCATTGAATGTCCGAGAAATGAGACCCGTTTAATCGTGCCGAGGGTTTTCTCAGAGAAAATAATATTCGAAGTGCTGTTTTAGCCCTATTTAGGCATATTTTACAAAAGATATCGAAAGCATTCAATAACCCCCTGACACCCCAATTATACAGTTAAATTGAGGGTTCCTTTAGGGAACCCTCAGGAACTGGATGATGAATTAGATGACAGAAGACTATAGCGCCGAAAGTATCCAAGTATTAGAGGGCCTAGAAGCCGTCAGAAAAAGACCCGGGATGTACTTAGGTGACCCACATGATGGTAGTGCCTTACACCACTGTATTTGGGAAGTTGTAGACAATTCTGTTGACGAACATTTGGCAGGTCACACTGCATTGATTGAAGTTAATTTACATAAAGATGGTTCTCTCTCTGTAAGAGATTTTGGAAGAGGAATACCCGTAGGTGTACACGAAGAATATGGAATATCTGCTGCAGAAGTGATAATGACTAAACTTCATGCAGGAGGAAAATTTGACAATAGTTCTTACAAAGTATCGGGAGGGCTTCATGGAGTTGGTGTTTCTGCAGTAAATGCAGTTTCAGAATGGATGGAGATGACAATACATAGAGATGGCGTAATATATCATCAGAGATATGAGGCAGGGGTCCCTGTTAAGCCTGTAGAAGAAATAGGTACATGCAAAGATACAGGTACAAAAATAAAATTTAAACCTGATTTGACTATTTTCACACATATTACTGATTTTGAATTTGATCAAATAGATACTAGATTAAAGGAAACCTCATTTTTAAATGCGGGATTGGAGATAATTATCACTGATGAAAGAGATGAGGAGAAGAATGTTAGTTCACATCATTACGAGGGCGGATTGGCAGAATTTGTCACACAAATTAATTCAAATCGTGAAGTAATGCACCAAGAAGTAATTCAAATTAATGGGGAAAAGGATACTGAAAAAGGACCTGTGACTATTGATTTAGCATTACAGTGGTCAGATGCTTTCAGTGAGACTATTTTCTGCTATACGAATATTATTCGGAATAAGGATGGAGGTACGCACATGACGGGGTTGAGAGGAGCTTTGACAAAGTCAGTAAATAATTATGCAAAGAAAAAAAAGTTGCTTAAAGGGAATTCACTGTCCGGAGATGATGTAAGAGAAGGCCTCTCTGCAATTGTAAGTGTGAAACATCCAGATCCTTCGTTTTCTTCACAAACTAAAGATAAATTAGTTAGCAGTGAAGTAACAAGTATTGTTGAAACAGTTGTTTATGAAAAACTTGGAGAGTTCTTTGAAGAAAACCCAAGCGTTGGTAAATTAATCGTCGATAAGGCTCTTTTGGCTTCGAAGGCTAGAGAAGCGGCTAGAAAGGCCAGAGATCTAACTCGTAGAAAGGGGGTCTTGGAAGGAGGAGGGTTACCAGGTAAATTAGCCGATTGTCAATCAAGAGACCCATCAGAATGTGAAGTTTATCTCGTTGAGGGAGACTCAGCAGGAGGTTCTGCAAAAACTGGAAGAGATAGAAGAATACAAGCTATATTGCCTCTAAGAGGAAAAATTCTCAATGTCGAAAGACAACGTAGAAATTTGGTTAAGGTGTTTCAAAATAATGAGATTCAAACAATGATCAGAGCACTCGGAGCCGGAGTCGGTAATCCTTCAGAAGAGGAATCCCCTGAAGAAGGAGAGTTTGATACTAGTAAATTGAGATACTCGAAAATAATTATAATGACTGATGCAGATATTGACGGCGCTCATATACGTACTCTAATGTTAACATTTTTATGGAGATTTATGCGACCTGCGATTTCAGAGGGGCATGTGTATATAGCCCAGCCACCACTATATCAGCTCAGTAAAGGAAGAATAAGCAAATATGCTTACTCTGATGAAGAAAGAGACGAAATTATTGAACAACTTAGAGGAGATAATCCGAATACAAAGATCGGAGTTCAAAGGTACAAAGGTCTGGGCGAGATGAATCCTGAACAGCTTTGGGAAACAACAATGAATCCTGAAACTAGAACTATGCTAAAAGTAACGGTGCAAGATGCTGAAGAATCAGATAGGATGTTTGAGATATTGATGGGAGAAGATGTCCCTGATAGAAGGGCGTTTATTGAAAAACATGCAAAGGAGGTGACAAATCTTGACATCTGAAGAAGAAAATATAGATACTAATATCATCAATAATGAGAATATTCTTAATCATCCATTGAATAAAGAGATGAAAACATCATATATCAATTATGCAATGTCCGTAATAATCGGAAGAGCACTACCTGATGCTAGAGATGGACTCAAACCAGTACATAGAAGAGTTTTGTATGGGATGTATGAAGGCGGTCATACTTCAGAGAAAAAATTTAGTAAATCTGCTAGATCAGTTGGAGAAGTTATGGGTAAATATCACCCTCATGGAGATCAATCAATTTATGATACCATGGTTAGAATGGCTCAAGATTTTTCACTTAGATACCCATTAGTTGATGGACAGGGAAATTTTGGCTCTATAGATGGAGATCCTCCGGCAGCAATGCGTTATACTGAAAGTAGACTTGATAAAATTTCAAAGCATATGCTAGAGGATATTGAGAAGAAAACTGTTGATTTTGAACCAAACTTTGATGATTCTGAATATGAACCAACAGTTCTTCCGTCTAGATTGCCAAATTTATTACTAAATGGCAGTGATGGAATAGCAGTAGGGATGGCAACAAGAATTCCTCCTCACAATTTAACTGAAGTATCGGGCGCAATAAAACTTCACGTTAATCAGATTATTGAACAAGGAATCAAAAAATTAGAAATTCCAAATATTTCGATTGATGAGTACATGCAACATGTTAAGGGGCCAGATTTTCCTACTGGAGCAGGAATTCACGGAATCGATGGGATTTACGATATGTATTCAACAGGTAAAGGAAGATTCCATGTTAGATCAAGATGTGAAGTTTTAGATGATTCTAAAGGTAAGAGGATTATTATTCATGAGATACCCTACCAAGTGAAGAAAGCGGATATGCTTGTACATATTGCGGAACTAGTGACTAAAGGTACAGTAATAGGTATAAGAGACATTAGAGATGAATCTTCCAAAGAAGGTATCAGAGTATTAATCGAAGTGAAAAATAATGCTGATCCACATGCAGTACTAAATCAATTATTCAAATCTAGTCGTTTACAAGAATCCTATTCTGCAAATATGATGGGAATTTTAGATGGTAGGCCCGTATTATTGACACTTCCTGTTATGCTTCATACACATGTTGAACATAGAGAATTAGTAATTGAAAGAAGAGCAAAATTTGATTTAGAAAAGGCGGAATCAAGAGCTCATATTTTGGAGGGTTTGGTCAAAGCACAAGATAGGATTGATGATATAATTACAGTTGGAAAAGCAAGTGAAAGCCGTGAACAATTTGAGCTTATTTTGAAAGGTGAAGAGAGTATAATTAAAGGAATTAAAATATTTAATTTTACAGCAGCACAGGCCAAGGCAATTGCTGAAAGAAGATTATATCAACTTAGTAAACTTGATGTGAACAAAGTAAAGAATGAATTCGAAGATTTGCAATTGAAAATTGCCGATTTAAGAGAAATAATAGATTCGAGGTTGAGAAGGTTAAACATCCTACTAGAAGAAATGGAAGAAATGGTAGAGAAACATGGAGATGAAAGACGCTCGTTCATTGATCCAATGCCTTTGTCTATGGATAGAGAAGATCTTATCGAAGAAAGGGCCATTGCAATAACATTATCAGAAGATAATTACATTAGACATTTACCTGTAGAGAGCTTTAGAGTACAAAATAGAGGAGGGAAAGGACTCAGAGGTGTAACTACAAAAGATGAAGATACACCTCAGTTGATAGTCACATGTTTTAGTAAAGACAGGCTACTAATTTTCACCGACCAAGGAAGAGTGTATGGATTAAAGGCTTGGGAAACACCTCAAGGAAGTAGACTTTCCAGAGGTGGACATATCAGGAATGTCTTAGGAAGTTTAAGAGAAGATGAGAATATTATTTCATTGCTTCCTATATCTAAGGACCTTCTAGAAGAACCTGGTGGTAATTACCTTATTTTTGCCACCAAAAATGGAAGAATAAAACGTAGTAATCTTTCTGAGTATGTTAAAATAAATAAGAATGGGAAATATGCAATTAAGTTTGCTCAAGGAGATAATGATAGTCTGATATCAGTACGTGCTTCAAAAGATACTGACCATGTAGTGCTAGTATCTGCTCATGGATATGCATGTAGATTTATGCCTTCAGAAATAAAAACTAGGGTTGATCCAAATACTGGTGAGGAGATTACTACTCATACTGTCAGAGTACAAGGTAGAGTCAGTCAAGGCGTAAGTGGAATGAAATTAAGTCGAGATGATAGAGTAATTGGAATGATTGTATCAGATAACTTTGAGAATAATGTATTGACAATATCTAAGTTTGGTATGGCAAAAAGAACAAGGCTAGGATCTGGTCAAATGGTTAATCAATATGATGAAAATGAAGAAAAAATTGTGGATGAGAATGGAGATGAGGTCTACGAAAGAGACGGTTACAGGAAAACAAATAGAGGGACAAAAGGCGTTCGTACTATGTCCTTAAATCAGGATGATGAAATAATTAGCGTCAGACAAATTCCTAACTTATCAGACCAATTATTCATGCTAACAAAGTCAGGTATGATGATTAGATTAGCCGCAAATCAGACAAAAGAAACTGTAGGGAAAGTCGCTAAGGGAACCAGAATCATGGAATTGAGAAATAAAGATAAGACCGGATATGATGATGAAATTATATTCGTAGCTCGTTTACCAAGTGAACTTATTGAAGAAAATAGTGATGAGGAATCATTGAATGAAGAAGAATGAGATAGACCGTTCTGCTTAAGCCATAATCAAAAGTCGGATGGGCATTGCGGCAGTCGCATAGCCTGGCCATTGCGCTGGATTGCTAATCCAGTGGTGTTTCACCTCGGGAGTTCGAATCTCCCCTGCCGCGCCATTAAATGATAGGAGGTTTCTTGTTTACATCGTTCTCAGCACAGTTATGAATTACCTGGTCGCAATGGGTTTACTCCTAATATTGGCAGGTATTATCCTGTGTTTATGGATATGGTCAAGAATAAGGCATCTAACTCCATCCAATGATTTATCTTGGGTAAATGAAAACAAATTTACCGCCTTTGCAGAGATAAAAGGAGACGATGTAATACTAAAAAATATCAGAAATTTTAATTGGAGAACAACAAAGGATTATGATGAGCGCTGGATAGAAAAGAAATTTAAGATTTCTGAATGTACTAAAATATGGTTAGTTCTAGAATATTTTTATCCAACTAGAAGACCTGTTGCACATACTTTACTAAGTTTCGAATTTAAAAACGGAGAAAGAATCTCATGTTCAATAGAAATTAGAAGAGAGCCGGGTGAAAGATTTAGTCCTCTAAAAGGGCTATTAAGAGAGTTTGAAATAATGTATGTTTGGGCTACTGAAGAAGATGTAATTGGTGTGAGAAGTAGATGTAGGAAATCTGAAACTCACCTTTTTGAAGCAGTAATTCTAGGTGAAGGTAACCAGTGTAGGATGTTAGAGTCATATCTAAGAAGAACTAATGATTTACATGAGAAACCTGAGTTCTATAATAGTATATTCAACAATTGTACCACAAATATTGCATCACATGTAAATGACGTATATCCAGGTAGAGTTCCTCGCGCGATTGGTGTAATATTGCCAGGCTTAAGCCCGAAATTACTCAGTAAAAAGAATTTAGTAAAATTAAGAGGTGGTAGTATTAAGGAAGAAATGAAAATTAATCAAATAGAAGAGAGAGCGAGGTCTTGGGACGAAATAAGCGACTTTGGAAATACAATCAGGAAGGTGGGGCCTTGACAAAAGTATTCAACAACTACCCAACTATCGAACAATATGGAACGGATTGAAGCAATTACTCCAAAAGGAGTTTTTGAGTATAGGTTACCGCCTTCCAAGAGCCATATGATTAGAGAATTGATGCTCGCTTCCAAATCTATGAAGAATACTGAAATAATTTTCTATGGGAATCCAGGTGAAGATATAATTTCAATGAGTAATTGTTTGGAATTAATGGGTGTTGAAATTACCAAAGAAGATGGTAAATGGATAGTTAAACCACCAAAAAATGGGTTAATTGCACCCAAAGAAAAAATAGATTGTGGAAACTCGGGGACAGTTGCTAAAATAATGACTGTCTTAGCTGCAACTTTTGATTCTGAAATTACTGTGGATGGTGACTCCTCTCTGCGCAATAGAAGTAATATTGAATTGGCGAAATTTCTCAGAGAGTTGGGTTGTACAGTTTCAGGAAATGGCTTTCCTTGTACAATAAAAGGACCCATGAAAATTCAGACAAAATTAGAAATTGACGTTTCAAAATCAAGTCAACCAATTACCGCCCTGATACTATCTTCTTCAGAATTTAAAGAGGAAATGAATGTTAGTTTATTAGGTGAAAAGGTTAGTAGAGGATATCTAGAATTGACAATTAATTTAGCTAGAAAGTGGGGCTTTGGGGCTGAATTGAAGAATAATAGAATTCAATTTTCCAATTGGGATGTGAAATCACCAGGTACTGTGAAAATACCAAGTGAGATTAGTTTATACCCTATGGCATTATTATTAGAGAAATTACATCAAGATTTACAAATTAAAGTGCAGAAATATGATCCAGATAATCTATTATCATCGACTCTTGAAGAATTAGAAAAAACAAACTTGGAAATATTAAATCTTGTAAATGCTAGTGATATTATTACTCCGGCTGCTGCCTTAATGGCTATTACAAATGGAGGAGAAATAATTGGAGCAGAGCATACTAAAGGTAAAGAATCTAATAGAATTATTAGTACATGTGAATTATTAAATGCTTTTTCTATGAACTGTGAACCAAAAAAAGATGGAATTGAGTTGTTTGGAAACGAGCTCCCTAAGAGGCCGCAAGAGAGTATAAAAACACATATGGATCATAGATTGGCTATGACTGCCGTAATATTAGCAACCTACTGCGGAGCAGAAATCGACGATATAGAAATAATAAAAGTCACACATCCCGAATTTATGGATTTGATATATTCACTGAAGTAGTTCAACCATGTCTTCCAAAGTGCTTGTCAAGATGATTTTGAGATAATTTGAGGATTGTCGGGCGCCCATGTACACAAGCCCATGGATTTGGAACCGTTCTCATATCAAGTAATAAACGCCTCATTTCCGCTAAATTTAATTCTTGATTTGCCTTAACTGATCCACGACAGGATTTCATGAAAGCAACTTTATCGCGTAATTTCTCCACAGTATCAATTCCTCTAGATTCAGGATTGGAAGAAATATCAATTAATAAATCATGAATAAAATCAACAATTCCAGAATCACCAATCAAAACATCCGGAACAGATTCAACAAATGTTTTCCCTTCAGATTCAGTAAAACGGATACCTAAATCAAGCAATCTTTCAGAATTAGAACGTGCAGCAGATAACTCTCTTGCACCTAAAGAAATATGTACGGGATTAATCAATTCTTGAGGGGACCAGTTGACCATGGATGAACGCAATCTTTCATACCTAATTCTTTCATGTAATGCATGTTGATCAACTATGAATAATTCACCATCTCCTTCTGCTAAAATATATGAATCTGAAAATTGCGATAGAACGTTCATCTTAGGTAAATCTGGTATTATTGCCGCTTCACTCTTAGGCTCGTCAATAGGAGAGACTGATTCACCACCTAAAGAAAAACGATGTAATTTACGTTCTTCTGATGATAATGACTGAGAAATAGGATTGGAATCTAACCCAGGTAAAGTTTGCTGCTCAAAATTGTCCAAATTAGAATTATTACTGATAGGGGTTATTCTATCGACTGAAGTTCTGATACTGCTAAAATGTGTTTGTATTTTTTCTTTATTACTTACTTGAGCCCAAGAAGGTATGAACTCTTCCGAATCTTCCTTGTCTCCACCAACATTTTCAACTATATTTATTCCTTCTAGAATCGTTAAATCTTTAAATTCTGGTTGAGTTGAAATTTTGCTTAATGTATATTTTATACATCTCTCTAATCTCTCTAAAACTCTCCATGAATGTTTTAATCGGACTTCCCTCTTAGTTGGGTGTACATTGACATCTACCTCTTCGGTTGGAAGATTAAGACAAAAGACGCCAATTGGATGCCTTCCTACCATCAACCTAGTATGATATCCACGTCTAATTGACTGTAAAAAAGGACCCGAATTTACTGGTCGACCATTTACTATTACATGAATATCATCAGAACGAGAACGGGAGATACCAGGAGGAGATATCCATCCATTCCAATTTTCTTTTCCCGGTGCATTATTATCATTTTCTGAAGACTCAATTGGTATCAATTTAGATGAAGTAGAACCAAATAAATCGTATAACCTATCTTCCATACTATCACATGGAGGGCAGTCTAATACTACACGATCATCAATTTCAACCAAAATACCAACTTTTGATTCGCTTAGAGCTAGAGAAATTGCAATATCAACTATAGCAGCATTTTCAGTCGAAGGTCTTCTTTGAAAAGATAAACGAGCTGGTATTTTTTTAAATAAATTAATAACATCTACTTTTGTACCTGGAGGAATTCCTATTAATTCAATATTCTCTATCAATCCATTATCAGCTGTTATAGAAAATCCTTCAGAACCCCTGACCTTACTAGAAAGGACCATTTTACTAACAGCTGCTATTGATGCTAATGCTTCACCTCGGAATCCTTTAGTGACAATTGTTCTCAAATCCTCTGAAGAAGAAATTTTGCTTGTTGCATGTCTTTTTATCGCTAATTTTAGTTCATCTTTAGGGATACCATGGCCATTATCAATTACTGAAATTCTAGAGAATCCACCATTTACAATTTCAATTCTTATCTTATTACAGCCAGAATCAATAGAATTCTCTACTAACTCTTTAACGACCTGGGCAGGCCTCTCAACAACCTCTCCTGCCGCTATTTTATCGATAGTTAACTCGTCAAGTTGTTGAATTGGACGACGAGTAGAATCAGACATTTTATCACTCCATTAAATCAAAAAATTGAGATTTCTTCAGAGAGTCGATCATTGCATACAATACTTCTTGCGATTCTCTAGGACTAAGATTGTCAGGGTCAATTGATCTTAATCTTTCAGCAATTTCTTTCAACATAGGATCGATAATTACCTCTTCTTTTATACTAGGTAAATTAGATTCTAAAATTTCATCATTTACTATTTCAGAAGAATTTGAACTAAGCATCCAGCCATAAATGCTTGATTGTCCATCAGGTCTATAATCGGGAGATTTATTGGAGCCAGCTTTAGCTCCTTGGGCTTGACTTTCTAGGAAAATAAGTAGATCTCTAGCTCTCTCTACCACTGATATCGGAAGACCCGCTAATGCAGCGACTTGTACGCCATATGATTGGTCGCAAGAGCCTTCAGAAATCGTATGTAGGAAGCGTATTTCACCATTAATATCTGCTACCTGAACATGAATATTCTTCAAATTTTCAAATTCATTCTCTAATCCTATCAATTGATGATAATGAGTGGCGAATAGAGTTCTTGCACCTAGTCTTTGACAAATATCCTCTGTTACTGACCAAGCAATTGCTAAACCATCAAAAGTTGATGTCCCTCTACCTATTTCATCAAGAAGAATTAGACTTTTTTCAGTTGCTCGCCTCAAAATATGGGCAACTTCTATCATTTCCATCATGAAAGTTGAACGCCCGCGACGTAAATCGTCGTGTGCTCCAACTCTTGTGAAAACTCTATCAATAATACCAATTTTTGCTTTTTCAGCAGGTACGAAAGAACCGGACTGTGCTAATATTGAGATTAATGCAGTTTGGCGAAGATAGGTCGACTTGCCCCCCATATTTGGGCCTGTTAATAGTAAAAAGCTTCTTTTTTTATCTATTCTGACATCATTTGGTACAAATCTACCATCAGACTCCAAAACTGGGTGCCTTCCAGAAGTAATCTCAATCTTATTCCCTTCAATAATCTCAGGTTTACACCAAGAATTTTTTCTTGCATGAATAGCAAAGGAACATATTACATCAGTAATCGCAATCTTCCTAGCAATAGTTGCAAGTTCTGAAGAAAAATTAGATACAATACTACGTAATTCGATAAATAATTCTCTTTCAAGAGCCTTTGCTCTATCATCAGCAGTCAAGATTATTTCTTCCCAAGATGCTAAGTCACCAGTAGTATACCTCTCTGCATTTGTCATAGTTTGTCGACGACGATAATGTTCGGGAATCTTATCAATATGAGATTTCGTTACCTCAATAAAGAATCCAAATTGCCTATTATGCTTGATTTTTAGATTTGGGATATCTAATTTCTCTCTCTCTTGTGATTCAAAATTCTTCAACCAATCAGTTCCCTCACCAGCCTTATTTCTAAGATCATCTAATTTCTTATCGACTCCAAATTTAAATATTCCACCGTCCCTAATTGTTGCTGGCGGCTCATCAACTATTTTTTCTAAAATCAAACTATTAAGTTCAGATAAGTTGTCTAGTCCTACAGAGGATTGGTGTAAAAGCTCAGAATTACCTTCGCTGAGAAGGGTTTGTATTTTTTTCATGCGTCCAAGACATTCAGAAATTGCAACTAAGTCTCTTGCATTTGCCCTACCATAGGCTAATCGGGTTGAAAGACGTTCTAAATCTCTCATGGATTTGAGGGATTGTCTGAGTGATTCAAGTCTTCTGGGCGCTTTGAATAAACTACTAACTGCAGAATGTCTTAGCCCGATTTCTTCTTTATTTGTCAGCGGCCTCATTATCCATTCTCTTAGTAATCTTCTTCCCATCCAAGTTCTCGTAGAATCAATAGATTGCAATAGAGAACCTTGTTTCTCACCTACTAAAGTACGGCTTAATTCTAAATTTCTTAACGTAGTTTGGTCTAATACTAAGTGTCCATCATCTGCATCAAAGTGAAGTTCACGAAGAGGAACTGTATCTATTAAATGTAAATTTGCTATGTATTTAGCAGCAAGCCCACATGCCTGCAGTGCTAAAGGTTTAGAGTCTAGATCAACACTTCCAAGATCTGAAACTTTCAGATGTTCTCTAAGTGCCTGTAACATTTGCTTAGGGTTAGCATCATGAACACTAAGAACCACACTGTCCAAATCTGATATTAGAGATAAAATTGATTCTAATGATGCGTCTTTCTTTGTGACTACTAATTCACTCGGAGACCACCTCTGAATCTCATCTTTTATTCTCTCCCAACGACCTGCTCCTGATTGCTCTTGAATCCAAGAACGACCTGTCGAAGAGTCTAATATTGCCATACCGATTATATCATCTTTAACTGATAGTGAGGCTAGGATACTAGAACCATCTTCACCAATTAAATTCTCTTCATAAAGTGACCCAGGAGTGTATACTCTAGTAACTATTCTTTCAAGAATCTTAGAACCTGGGCGTAATTCTTCTTCCTGCTCACACATTGTAACTTTGTAACCAGCACGTAACATTGACTGTAAATACGATTCCACAGAATGCCAAGGTACACCAGCCATAGGTACTGGATTTTCAGAATTTTTATCACGACTTGTCAAAGTTATTCCAAGAACTTCTGATGCCAAAACTGCATCATCATGAAACATCTCATAAAAATCTCCCATTCTGAAAAATAGTACCGTATCCGGGTGCTGAGCCTTTATTTCTGCAAATTGATCTAGCATCGATCTCTTCGCCATACCTAGTAACTCCTATGCTCACACCCGAGCATGGGTTTACCGACATGGCGGAGGGTGCATAAGCAAATCGCCTGTAATCTCAAGAAAGATACCAAATGTCAACAGCACTAGGGATAAATTAGTAGAAGCACTGCGACATCATACAAGAGTGTTTTTTATGGGAAAAACAAATAATATAAAGACTCATTTTTTAATGCTCTTAGTAGCTATAATTTGGGGTTTATCTTGGGCGATAGGTAGAATT
>Ga0209036_1000326_pt1 | contig 20230 bp, 9 predicted proteins | sample MarorgKNORR_S2LV_3_FD_188222 | JGI IMG/M metagenome (GOLD analysis project Ga0209036, IMG submission 188222) | Marine microbial communities from the Southern Atlantic Ocean, analyzing organic carbon cycling - DCM_A/KNORR_S2/LV (SPAdes) (version 2) | ecosystem: Environmental > Aquatic > Marine >... | reverse complement strand
GGAATAAGGCGAGTGCATGTTTTCCGCGTAGACGTTCTTCGCCCAGGAAAAGCCCAGCGTTTCGAGGTAACGACGCATCCAGCGTTCGTTGTGTTTGAACTGAGCCGAGGCTTCCGGCCCTGGACGAGCGTCTTTGGAAATGTTGATCCATCTGTTTTTACCCTTGTAGAACTCCGGGAAGTCCGATTTGGAAGTAAGGTGGAATTTCCCAACAAACCCGGTAGTGTAGCCGGCTTCGCGGAGAACATTGCCGACGTTCATCTTATCGCGTTCCAGAGCGACATTAAAACCGGGGAGCCCCTGGTTCTCTTTGCCTCCAACTGCGTCGTTGTAAAGCTTGCTATGCGAGTTACCGGCAAAGCGACCGGTTAGGAAACTGTATCGAGAAGGAGTACAAACCGAGCTGCTGACGTAGGCGCGAGTAAACTTCATTCCTTCTTCTGCCATGCGGTCGAGATTGGGCGTGTAGGTATCGCCCCCAAATGCTGCGATGCTCGATGGGTTCTGATCGTCAATCAGAAACATGATGATGTTAGGACGCTCTCCGCGGCCAACAGAGGCTAGCATTGTTGAAGCACATAGAATCAAAAGGCATCGATTAATTTTATTCTGCATAAGATCTGTAAAACTTATTTACTTCTGATTTTGATTCTTAAGCATCTTGGAATATTTCTTCAATCGACAATTCAAATAGTCGAGCAATCTTGAAAGCCAGAGGTAAACTAGGATCAAACTTTCCTTTTTCTATCGCATTAACCGTTTGCCTTGTGACACCTAAATTATCAGCCAAATTAGCCTGAGTCCAATCTCGTTCTGCACGAAGTACCTTCAATCGGTTTTTCATAGGTATTTCTTAACACCTAGGATACATCCAACAGTATAAGTAAGATACATCACAATCATAAGGTGAGGTATTTCCGGCTGAAAAGGAATAAGCTTAATGTCTTCAAGCATTTCGTAACTGCAACCGAACACTAATCCAATACCTAGGCTTATCGCCATAGCATCAAGATGTATCTTTCTCTGTAATTCATCTAGCCCTAGTAAGAATTGTTTAAACACCCTAATCATTCCTAAACCTATACTAATGTGAATCAGAACAGCGATAATGGTTAGCCATGTATTAAAGTTCCATAGATTTTTTGGACCAAAAGCAACCCCAGCAGTTGCCAAAACCCAAACTACGGACCAAATGAAAAGGCGTTTAGTATTTTCCTTAGTTAGTGGTGTTGAATCACACACATCAGTCATAATTTTTTTATTCATAGCTTTTTATCCTAAAGAGATGCAAAGAACTCAATTTAAGTTCCACATCTGAAATGTAAAGCTTATTTTACATTTTGTACAGTTAGCTTGATGTTTTTCGCGTAGGCAAAATTTTAGAACACAAAAAGCCGTGTCCTTTGCAGATTCATCAATGGATGCTACAGAAGATTATAGATCAAAATACTAAGTTGAGTGTCTAATTTAAGATAAAGCTCTTTGAATCCGTTGCGAGATTATAAATAAAAGAAGTCTCAAAACTCCAATGGAGACCTACAAACAGGCAAACACCACTAGCGCAATTTATAATTAATTGCTATATGTATTATATAAATAATATGACTTGATTCCGTTCAAAGCAGTGTTAGAAAAATTCTCGCTTTTACAGGAAACATGATTGGTGATCGAATAAAATCTTCGTTAATTCTCCTTTGCTTGGTAGGCATGATTGGCAGTTTAAACGCTAATGAGCCTGAGAATGTAATTAAGGATATCCAAACCAAAGTTTCAGGCACGTTGATCGGGCACAAAGGGCTATTGGCCGTTCCTATTATGCGAAACGAGTTCATGCCTAACCCTATTATGGGAGTAGGGGTAAGTTATGATGGCAAGGTTTATGTTACTGAAACAACTAGGCAGCAGCGCGAAGAGATTAGTCTTATCCAATCGCCTTTTCTACACGAAAAGGACATGGAATTGATATCTACAAAAGCAAAGCGCGATTGGATAATAAAGAATTACTCACCAAGAATTGCCGCACGCCAAGGAGTGAGGGACTACAATGGTGATGGCAAAGTGGACATCAGGGACCTGTCAGTGCGCAGCGAGAAGATCTACACACTTCATGATCAGAACGCTGATGGAGTATTTGATAAGGCAACACTTTTTGCCGACGGCTTTAATAATGTCCTAACTGGAGTAGCGCACAGTGTTACCCCAATTGGCGGACACGTCTACACTACAATTATTCCAGATCTTTGGAAGTTGACCGACACAAATGGTGATGGGATCGCTGACTCCAGAGAGAGCATTGTCCATGGGTTCGCGCCACATATTGGATACGGAAATCATGACCTTCACAGCATTGTTCAAGGTTATGACGGCAAGATCTATTGGAGTATGGGAGATCGTGGTTTGAATGTCCTAACTAAAGAAGGTAATCGAGTTAGTAACCCTCATTCAGGCTGCATATTGCGTTGCAACCCAGACGGAAGCGAGTTCGAGGTTTTTGCTACTGGTCTTCGAAACTGCCAATACTTCGATTTTGACAATTATGGCAATATCTTTGCAATAGATCATGACGCTGATTTCCAAGGAGAACGAGAGCGTCTCGTATATCTACCTGAAGGTTCGGACTCGGGATGGCGCATGTATTATCAATATCGGAACACTACTCTCGTTAAGGCTGCACGGGATGATCTTTATAATCCGTGGCTAGCAGAAAAGATGTGGCTGCCATTTCACGGGGGACAGCCTTCTCACCTTCTGCCCGCAATTGAGAATAGCTGGAATGCGCCGGCAGCATTCTCATTCCAGCCGGGTGTGGCTCTAGCCGGCGCATTCAGGAATCATTTCCTCTTAGGTGGAATGGGCAATATTCGTGCCTTTAAGATGATCGCTGACGGGGCTGGTTTCAAAAGAGAGGGTAATCACATCCTCATACAAGGTTTAGGAGCGCAGGTATTAACGTCAGCTTTTGGTCCTGATGGTCGGCTATATTTTACCCTCTGGAGGCCAAGCCGTGGAATGAGTCAACTGTGGACCCTGCAGGCAACTAACCATACGCAGGAAATGATACATGTTAAAGAGATCTTAGCTAAAGACCCAAAACAAAAAAACGTTGATAAACTTCTTGAACTTCTTGGTCACACCGACCGGCGTATCCGCCAGCAAGCTCAGTTTGCTCTGGTCGCTCGAGGTGAGATTAAAGCTATGCGTAACTTGGCAATGAACCGTAAAGCCGAACTCCTGCCTCGATTACATAGCTTGTGGGGGCTAGGACAATTAAAGCATAATGATTCTGACTTGCTTGCAGTACTTTGTGCCGACGACAACGATGAAATTCGTGCTCAAGTCGCACGTTGGGCAGGAGAGCTTAGCTTTGATCCAGAAAATCGAATTCCAGCCATGCTTCGTGATTCCTCTCCACGCGTCCGTCTGATGGCTGGCATTGCATGCGGCAAACTCAAAAGCAGGAATGCATTGACGGCACTTGAAGAACTGATCGTTTCAACTGAAAACAAAGATCCTATTTTGCGCCATTCCGGTATCATGGGCTTAGTCGGAGTCGCTACATTGAGGCAACTGGAAGACTTCGTTGACCACCCTTCAGAAGCCATGCGTATTGCAGCTGTCATCGCCCTTAGGCATCTAGGCGGTATCAAGGAATTGACTAAATTTATTAAGGATGATTCACCTCAAGTTATGAGCGATGCTATTCGAGCGATCTACGATGAAGCCCAGACACAAACTTTTTTAGATCATCCCAAAAGCCTTTCCGTAATTGCAGAAGCACTCAATCCGCAACATCCACCGGCGGTTAACGTTCGAGCAATTGCGGCTAATCGTCGACTCGGCACCATTGTTTCTGCAAAACGCATTTCCACTTTCCTAGCGAATCCAAATCTTAGTCACAATCTTCGTATTCAAGGGCTTTACGCTCTCAAATCTTGGTCAAAAGCATCTCGACTAGATCCAATAGACGGACGTTACTTTCCGGTTCTAGCCGGTGACATGGACGCGCTCAAAGAAGCTATTGGACCAGAAATCTGGGCTTTGGCTAATGACGCTGACAACAACATTTCGCGACAAGCTATTGCAGTATTACAGAGCATCAATCCGGACAAGGCAAAACTGGATCAAGTATCTGACTTAATATTAGACGAAACGCAACGGAGCGATTTACGAAAGGGATGGCTTCGTTGGTTACGTAAATGGGATCGCATTTTGTTCACTTCGGTCGGCACCCAAGCCTTAAACTCAAAGTCTCCTGAACTTCGTGCGGTTGCTGCAGAAGAGTTGTCAGAAGCTGGAGTTGGCGGCTCTGCAGTGGATAACCACCTTCTTGCAACACTTAATAATTCCAGTGATACGGTTGAGTTACAGCGGGCTATCAAAATGATTCCAAGGCTAAACTCAAAAAAATATATCATTGAAAAACTCGTTAAAGAACTGATCGACGGAAGAATTGCCCCGGAGATCCAACTGGAAGTCCTCGAAGAGGCTACAGCTATCGCCCGTGACTACCCAGAAATCAGAATGCTAATGGATAACTATAATAATTATATTAACAAGCAGAGCGTTATGAAGCGCTATGATGTTGCCATAAAGGGAGGTAACGCCGAAAAAGGAAAAGGTATATTTTTTAGCCATGCACAGGCACAATGCTCTAAGTGTCATGCATTAAAACAACTCGATAAACAAATTGGGCCAAGCTTAGAGGGCATCGCCAAGCGCCATTCACGTGAATTTCTACTGCAGTCCATCGTAGACCCACAGGCCGAAATCACTCTGGGGTACGGGATTGTCACTGCAAAACTAAATGATAATCGGATAGTCAGCGGCACCTTGTTAAACAAAGACAAAAATAGAATTACCATCAAACTTCCAAACAACTCTTTGGAATATTTTGCTGCCTCAGAAATTAAATCTCTTTCGAAGCCGGTCGGTACAATGCCTGACCTCAAAGCTATACTGAACCTACGACAAGTTCGCGATCTGGTTGCCTATCTAGCTACCTTAAATTAAACTTGATCGTAAAGCCCAAAGAAAAACGATATTTTGAGGAATCAGGACAAAGATAAGATGAAGTCCATTGAATTCCTTGTGAGAAACAGAATCCCCACTGCTTTATCGCATCAGTAAACCGTTCAGAATGAAGGATAGAGAAGTGGAGCGGGTGAAGGGAATCGAACCCTCGTGTCAAGCTTGGGAAGCTTGCGTTCTACCATTGAACTACACCCGCAGGTGAAGGAGGCGAATTGTCCGCACGACGTATCGGTTTGGCAACGTTTTATTTATGACCATCCAGCGTGTGGGTGATGGTTCCTTTTTTGTCCCATACGTAGACGCGGCCGTTGTCGGCTCCCCCGAAGTAGGCCGAGCCGTCGCTGTTGACGCTGAAGCAGTGCAGGAGGTCGGCGGCAGCGCTCCACGTCTTAGTTGGCCGCTTGCTGGTCTCGGTGCAAACCCTCACGACGCCGTCGTCGCAGGCGGTGATGAGGGTGGCGTCCTTGGCTGGCCATACGATCCCGGCGACGTTTCCGGGGTGGCCGGTGATGAGTGTTTTTTGTTCCCGCGTCCCAGTGTCCCAGATTTTCAACTCCTTGTCGGCACCCCCGCTGGCTAGCGCCTTGCCGTCCGGTTTGAAGGCGAGGCTGAGCACGGGGGTGGAGTGGGCCTCGATTTGCTTGAGCTGGCTGCCGTCGGTCAGGTTCCAAAAACGGATGAGCTGATCCTCCCCGGCGGTGGCGAGCGACTGGCCATCCGGCGCGAGGGCGATGGCAAAAACTGTTCCTTCATGCGCGGGCCAGGCCAAGCGCTTGGCCAAGTCGGCGGTGTTCCAAAGGGTCACTTCTCCCGCATCTCCCGGTGCGTTGCTGGCGGTGATGAGCAACCGGCTATCGGCGCTGAACGCGAGCGCGCTGACACGCCCGGGCAAGCCCTTGAGTTCCCCTGCCGGGATCCAGTCTGCGGTGTTCCAGAATATCACTTTCCGGTATCCGCCGGTAGCCAGGTACCTGCTGTCGGGGCTCCATACGATGGACTGGACGACGTCGCGGTGGCCGGCGAGCTTGGCCAAGCGGGACGATTTTTTTTCTCCCACGCCGTGGATGATTACCTCGTTGCCATGGCCGGCAGCCAGGCGTTGGTCGTCTGGCGAAAGGGCGAGTGCAAACACAGGCCGGTATCCTCCCGGCAGGTCGCCCAGCTCGGCGGCGGTGGCAGCCTGTTTTTTGACGGCCAATTCTTCCGGCAGCCAGACTGCCCCGGCGGAGATCCATTGGCTGAGCGTGGCGATGTGGTCGTCGCTCAACTGTTTCTTGGGCGGCATATGCGGGTCGCTGGCCGGCTTGAGAAACTGGATGAGTCGGCTCCCGCCCGGGTTACCCTCGGCGAAGGCCGGACCTTCATCGCCACCAACCAGCGCTGTTTGTCGCTGTGTGAGATCGAGGTCGCCCTTGTTTTTGTCCGGGTTATGACAGCTGACACAGTGGTCGCGGAGCAGATGCATCGCGCGCTTGGCCAAGGGCGAAGCTGCTGCCTCCGCCGCAGTGGCGGTCGGCCAGGCGAGGCAGAAGCCAAGCGCAACCACAGCCGGCTTGGCCAGGCGCTTGGCCAAGCGGGAGGGTGTCTGTGTTCGGGTCAGGTTCAACGTGTGGCCCCATTTAACCGGCCCCGGCCTGCTGAAGCGAGTCCAGTGTTTTCGTCAAACAATATCCGATTCATATTGGCGAACTGACCGGTCGCCCCTAGACTGACCCGCATGAAAACGGCGATAGGCGACGGGGGTGTCCCCGGCCTTTCCAACGAGGAACGTCAAAAACCTCGCGGCCAGATTGGCCATGCGGAAAACGCCCACCTGCTCGAGGAGCAATACGAGCAGTGGCGGGTGAACCCATCGAGCGTGGACGCCACTTGGCGCGCGTTCTTCGAGGGGTTTGAACTGGGGACGCAGCTTGAGCCGGACCGTGAGGGACTCAATGGCAGCAGCGAGGGCAACAGGATCGCCGCACCGGTGATCCCCGCAGCGGAGCCGACTGCAGCACTGCCGGCGGTGGATCCGATGCGGCAGGGACACCTCTCGCACCTGCTGTTCGCCTACCGGACCCTGGGGCACTACATCGCGAACATTGATCCGCTGGGCTTCAACAAAAAAGAGCTGCCGGAGCTGGATCTGCACAATTTCAAGTTCACCGATGCGGATCTCGATCAGGAGTTCAACGCCGGCACCGCCGGTGGGGGTGGCCAGAAAACGCTGCGCGAAATCCTGCAAATTCTGCAGGACACCTACTGCCGCACAGTTGGTGCGCAGTACATGCACATCCAGAATTTCGAGATTCGACGCTGGCTGCGTGACCGGATGGAGTCGTCGCTCAATCGGCCGAATTATTCAGGCGAAAAAAAACGGCGCATCCTCAAGAGCCTGATGGACGCCGAGCAGTTCGAGAAATTCCTGCACACCAGTTACGTCGGCCAAAAACGGTTTTCGCTCGAGGGCGGCGAGACGCTGATCCCGGTGCTCGACGCCATCATTCAGGCATCGCCGAGCCGGGGGGTTTTTAAGATCGCGATGGGCATGGCTCACCGCGGCCGGCTCAACGTGTTGGCCAACATCATCGGCAAGGACTACAAGTTCTTGTTCGACGAATTCAGCGACAACTACGTGCAGCAGGTCGCCCACGGTGACGGTGACGTGAAGTATCACCTCGGTTTTGACAACACCCGCACCACGGTCGACGGCGGCAAGGTGAGCATCAACCTCGCCCCGAACCCCAGCCACCTAGAAGCGGTGACGCCGGTGGTGCAGGGCAAAGCGCGTGCCTTTCAGCGCCTGGTCAATGACTCGGAGAAGCGGAAAAAGGTATTGCCGGTGATAATCCACGGCGACGGCGCTTTCATCGGGCAGGGCATTGTGGCGGAGACGTTCAACATGTCGCAGCTCGACGGCTACAAGACCGGTGGCACGGTGCACATCGTGGTCAACAACCAGATCGGGTTCACCACGCTGCCGCACGACGCACGATCCACACTTTACTGTACCGCCACGGCGAAGATGCTGGATGTGCCGATTTTTCACGTGAACGGCAACGACCCGTTGGCCGCGGTGCACTGTATCGAGATGGCGCTGGATTTCCGGCAACAGTTTGCCCGGGACGTGGTGGTGGACATCGTCTGCTACCGCAAATACGGCCACAATGAAGGCGATGAGCCGAGTTTCACCCAGCCGCGCCTCTACGCCGCCATCGCCAAGCAGCCGCTGGTCAGCGAGGTGTTTCTCAAGTCATTGATCGATGAGGACGTAATTGACCACGAGGAGGCCCAGTCGTTCCGAAACTCATTCCGCACCGCACTCGAGTGCGCACGCAACGAGTCCCGAAGCGAGACGCAAAAGCTAAAGCCGGCCATCCGGCCGCAGCTCTCGACGCCGGAGATGCTCGATCCGGCCAACACCGCAGTCACCCTCCAGCGGCTTCGCGAAGTGGGTATGCCGCTGACCTCCGAACCGGATGAGTTCGCGCTCAACCCGAAGATTCAACGCCTGATCAAGCAGCGCCGCGAGATGGTCGAGGGCGAACGGCCGCTCGACTGGGGCATGGCCGAGGCGCTGGCCTTCGGCACACTTTTGACCGAGGACATCCCGGTGCGCCTCTCCGGGCAGGACGTCCGACGCGGCACGTTCAGCCACCGGCATGCGGTGTACTACGAGGTGGGCACTCGCCGCCGCTATCTGCCGCTCCGCAAACTCGCGCCGCAGCAGGCCGATTTTCGCATCTTCAACAGCCCGCTGACCGAGGCCGCGGTGCTGGGTTTCGAATTCGGCTACTCGCTGGACTACCCCAACATGCTGCTGCTGTGGGAGGCGCAGTTTGGCGACTTCGCCAACGGCGCGCAGGTGATCATCGACCAGTTTATCGCCTCCTCCGAGAGCAAGTGGAACGAGACCTCCAACATCGTGCTGCTGCTGCCGCACGGCTATGAGGGACAGGGACCGGAACACTCGAGCGGCCGGCTGGAGCGCTTCCTGCAGGCGTGCGCCGAGGACAATATCCAGGTCGGCAACTTCACCACCCCGGCCAACCTGTTCCACGCATTGCGACGGCAGGTTTGCCGGCCGTTCAACAAGCCGCTCGTCATAATGACGCCCAAGAGTCTGCTCCGTGACCCGCGCTGCACCTCGTCGCTCGAGGATCTCAGCGAAGGCGAGTTTCGGGAGATCATCCCGGACACAAAGGAAAACGCCTCGGCCAAGCGCGTCATCTTCTGCACCGGCAAGGTTTACTACGACCTCGAGGAGTACCGGGAGCAAAACAACATCGACGATGCCGCGATCATCCGCATCGAGCAGCACTACCCGCTACACGAGGCGCGGCTGCGCGAGGCGCTTCGGCAACATCCCGAGGCGAGCCAGTTCGTCTGGTGTCAGGAGGAATCGGAAAACATGGGCGCCTGGTTTTTCATGGAACCCCGCCTCCGCAAACTGCTGGGGCAGGAGATCATCTATGCCGGTCGCGACGCCTCGGCCAGCCCGGCCACCGGTTCACGCGCCATCCACCTGCTCGAGCAGACCAAGCTCATCGAGGAAGCCTTCACCCTGTAAAACAATTTCATGCCCACTCAAATCAAAGTCCCCGCCGTCGGCGAATCCATCAAGTCCGTCTACGTGGCAGACTGGAAAAAGAACACCGGCGACTACTGCAACGCGGGGGACATCATCTGCGAAATCGAGACCGACAAGGCCTCGCAGGAAATCCCGACCGAGGTGGCCGGAGTGATCACCACCCAGGCCAACATCGGGGACGAACTCCCGATCGGCGGCGTGCTGGCATCCATCGACGAAGCCGGCGAAGCCCCGGCGAAGAGCGACAAACCGGCCGCCACGGGGAGCGAACCCGCGCTTGGCCAAACGGAGACTCCCGCTCCCGTCAAGCCACCCGCCCCCGCCGAGGACAAGCCGCTTGGCCAAGCGACGGAAGTCCTGACGACTCCGTCGGCCAAGGTGCACGCCGAGGAACTCGGGATCGATTTGGGCTCCGTCACCGGATCCGGCAAGGGCGGTCGCATTCTCAAGGAGGACGTGCTGGCCGCAGCCGAGGAGGCACAGGCCACCGCACCGGACACACCCATCGCCAGCAACGACAACGTCGGCAGCGCCCCCGAACCGGTCGCACCGGTGGCTGCCCCGGCGGAGGTTGGCGAGGGCACCCGCAAACGTATGAGCATGATGCGTCGCACCATCGCCAACCGGCTGGTCAGCGCCCAGCACGAGGCGGCGATGCTGACCACATTCAACGAGGCCGACATGAGCCAGATCATCGATCTGCGCAAAAAATGCCAGAAGGAATTTGTCGAGACACACGGCGTGAAACTCGGCTTCATGTCGCTGTTTGTGAAGGCGGTCGTCCGAGCGCTCAAGGCGGTGCCCAATGTCAACGCTGCCATCGATGGCACGGACATCGTGCAGTACCATCGGCAACACATCGGCGTGGCCATCTCGACCGAAAAGGGACTCGTCGTCCCGGTCGTGCGCGACGCCGACAACCTGTCGCTTGCGGAAATCGAAAAGGCGATCATCGCCTATGCAGAAAAGGCACGCTCCGGCAACATCGACCTGAACGACCTGACCGGCGGAACCTTCAGCATCACCAACGGCGGCATCTTCGGCTCGATGATGTCGACCCCGATCCTGAACCCGCCGCAGAGCGGCATTCTCGGGATGCACACCATCCAGGAACGCCCGGTGGCACTCAACGGGCAGGTGGTCATTCGACCGATGATGTACCTCGCGCTGACTTACGACCACCGCATCGTCGACGGCCGCGAAGCCGTGACCTTCCTCGTCAAGGTGAAGGAATTCATCGAAAACCCGGCGCTTGGCCTGGTGGATTGACCGTTTGGCCAAGCGCTTGGCTTTGAATTAATTTAAAAAATGGAATTTGATTTAGTGGTCATTGGGGCCGGGCCCGGCGGTTACACCGCCGCGATCAAGGCTGCTCAACTCGGCATGAAAACCGCCATCGTCGAGAAGGGGAAAAATCTCGGCGGCACCTGCCTCAACGTCGGCTGTATTCCCAGCAAGGCGCTGCTCTCCTCGTCGGAGCTGTTTCACGAGGCACAGCACGGCTTCAAGTCCCATGGCATCAAGGCGGAGGGGGTGACGATGGATGTTGCGGCGATGATGAAGCGCAAGAACGGCGTCGTGCGCAAGATGGCACGGGGCATCGATTACCTGATGAACAAAAACGGCATCGAGCACGTGAGCGGCTCCGGCCGCATCGTCAACGCCGGCGAGGTCGAGGTCACCGGGGGAGAGGCCGCGCGAACACTAAAAACCAAGCGCATCCTTATCGCCACCGGCAGCTCCGTGAGCGGCCTGCCGTTCCTCGAGTTCGACGGCGAAACGGTGCTGAGCAGCGACCACGCGATCGCGCTTGGCCAGGCGCCGGAGTCGATGATCGTGATTGGCGGCGGCGCGATCGGGCTGGAGCTTGGCTCGGTCTGGGCGCGGTTGGGCACGAAGGTGACGGTGGTCGAGTTTCTCCCGCGCATCGCCGCGATGTTCGATGAAGACATTACCCAGGCTCTCCAAAAACTGTTGCAAAAACAGGGGCTCAAGTTCCACCTCGGCACCGGCGTGGAGTCGGCCGAGAAAACCAAAACCGGCATCAAGCTGACGGCTGCCAAGGGAGACAAGTCACTGGAACTGGAGGCCGAAAAGGTACTCGTTGCCGTTGGGCGCAAGCCGAACACCGACGGCCTCGGCGCGACCGAAGCCGGTGTGGAGTTGGACGAGCGCGGACGAATCCGGACGGATGCCGAGTGGCAAACGAACGTGCCGGGTATTTACGCCATCGGCGACGTAATCGCCGGACCGATGCTCGCGCACAAGGCCGAGCAGGAGGCGGTCGCCGCCGTGGAACGCATGGCCGGCAAGGCGGGTCGGGTGAATTACGACACCATTCCGTGGGTGATTTACACCGCGCCCGAGGTTGCCGCCGTAGGGCTCACCGAGGCGGAGGCGAAAGAAAAGGGGCATGAGGTCTCGGTGGGGGCGTTTCCGTTTCAGGCCAACGGCCGGGCGGTGGCCGGGGCGCACGCGGACGGCTTGGCCAAGGTCATCGCCGACAAGGCAACCGACCGGGTGCTGGGCGCGCAAATTCTATCGGCCAACGCCTCCGAGTTAATCGCCGAGGCGGTACTGCTGATGGAGTTCGACGGCAGCGCGGAAGACTTGGCCCGGACGATCCATGCGCACCCGACGATGTCGGAGGGGCTGCGCGAGGCGGCTCACATGGCCATGGGCGAGCCGCTGCATATTTAGCGCTTGGCCAAGCGACACATTGGAAGGGAAACATTCTTATCCCCTGCTAAAATATCCTTCCTATCAGGGGGCATGAATGTCCCCGCTCCTTTGTCCTACTTGCGCCTGGCCAAGCGGGCACAAAAAAAGCGCCGGTGATGACCGGCGCTTTTTTTGTGTTGGTTGGAACTTATTTCTCGGCCGGTGCAGGGGCAGTGGCTGCCGGAGGAGGCCCGTCGGCGGCTGCCGGCTTTTTGGGCTTAAACTCCTCTGGGGCGTCCTTATTAAGCTCAGTGATAATCTCATCTGTCAGATCATTTTTCCCGGATGAGTATACAACTACGCCCAAACTGTTTTCCGATGCATTAAAAACAATATCGTAACCGGCTTGCTTCGCTTTAACGCTCGCGACCTCCCTGATTTCCTCCAAACGAGCCCTGCTGAGTCGTGCAGTCATATCACGCATTGTACGTTGCGCTCCCTGAAGATACTCTGTATGCCGAGCCTTTGCCTGACGGTGATCGGCCTCTTTGACCCTTGCTTGCTTAGCATCTGCTTCGCGTTTTGCCTCGGAGTTAGCAGGATCCTGCGCGCTTTGGGCGAGTCTATTAAAATCCTCCACGATTTGCCTCAAGTCATCCAGCATTCCTTGCTCTACCTTTTTGAAATCGGCTTCCCTCTCTGCAACTTGCTTCATTGACATTTGGGTTTTCCAGTATGAAGCACGGACTTTTTCGATGTCCATGATGGCGATCTTCAGTGCTTCCTGCGCGTGGACCGCCCCGGTAAATGCAGCCAATGCAGCGGCAATCGTGGCCAGCTTGGCCAAGCGAGAATGAATCATGGTTGTAATTTTTTTCATTTTTAACAGTTTTTTAAAAAGCGCGGTTGTATCCAACCCCAAAGTGAAATTCTCCCCCACCGTCCACGTAGTCGGGGTGCGAGATCGGGAAGCCGTAGTCCAGACGCAGCGGCCCAAGCATGGGCACTGTCAACCGCAGTCCAACGCCCCAGTTGTCGGCGTAATCGCCAAATTCAAACTCGTATGGGTCGAGGTAGGACATGCCGATGTCGTAAAACAAAGCAAATCGCAGCCGCTCGATAATCGGGATTGTGTATTCTGCGGAGCCAAACCAGTAGCTGCTACCACCCAGCGGCTCGGAGCCGTCTACCATCACCGGGTTCCATGAGGTGCCGTCCTCGAGTGGGAGAAGTGGGAGTTGATGCGGCCCCTGATAATCCGCAAACGGGTAGTCTGAAGGGGTGTGTTGGACCGGGATGAATTTGTCCTTCTCGACAACCTTCCCGTCTTTCATCACGTCCACATGGTAGCCGTAATGCTGTGCCCCCTCATGCATGCCCTTGCTGAGCTTCCATTTTTTCAGGCGCGGTCCAATGTCACGGTGGTCGTATCCGCGCATGGTTCGGTTGCCTCCAAGGAAAAATCGGTCGAAGTAGGGCACGCGGCGACTTCCACCAAAGCTGTCCACCACGCCGACCCGGCCGACGAGTTCCAGCACGTGCCCCTGCATTAGGCCTGGGAAGTAGTAAGACGACTCCAACTCGAGCTTGTACATCTCGGTTTCCCCTCCAAACGGGCCACCGGCGACCTCAGCGGTGAACTGAGTGTGCTGACCGCGGTTTGGCATAAGGGCATGATTGAGTGTGCTATAGGCAACGAACGTTCCCAGTTTGGAAACCATCCGATCGTGATTTAGTTCTGCGTATTCCCCCTCATCCCTGCGTGAGCGATCGTATTCCCAGTTGAAAGGGTTGTTCAAATACGAGTCGGGCGAAATCAACCTGCCGTCGATAATATCATGCTCCTGTAGCATCCAAGTGTAGTACGACCGGTCATGAATGCCGACACGCTCGATGGTGTAGTTGACTCCACCGTAAGTATAGTCGTTCCAGAGGGTTCTGGACAACCCCACGCGTGCACCAGTCCGTTTTTGCGTAAAGTAATTGCTCAGGAACCGGTTATCGCGGTGGTACAGATCCACTGCAAGACGCAGCTTTTTGTCAAAAAGGAAGGGCTCCTCGAAGGTAACCATGTAATCCTCGTGCCTGCGACCGGCGGTGACCTGCAGCCGGAATTTTTGCCCCCCCCCGGTGAAAAATGGCGGGTTAAACAAGTCGAAGTTGCCCTGAGTATATCCGATCTGGGCGTAGAGCGACATGATCGAGCCGTAGCCGAAACCCATCATGATGTTGCCGGTGCGGCCCTCGGTCACCCCGATGACGAGGTTCCGCTTGCTGGGCAGTTCCTCGATCTGCTCGTCCTCGGTCTCCACCTTCTCGAACAACCCGGTACCCTCGAGACGGCGTTTGCTGAGGTTGACGCTGACCATGTTGAACGTTTCGCCCGGGTAAATGTTCAACTCACGCCGTATGACCTTGTCCTTGGTGGTCGTGTTGCCCCGGATCTTGATCTGCTCCACCTTGACCGATTCGTTCTCCGTGATCCTGTAGTGGATGTCGATTTCACCGGTGCCGGTGTTGGGGGTGACCTCGGAGCGAATGTCAGCGTCCAGGTAACCCTTCATCTCATACAACTCCTTTATGGCACGGGCATCCTCCTGGCGATCCTCGGGCGTAAAGACTTCGCCTGGCCAAAGGCGCGGTCCCACGTAGTATTCAAAGGTTCGCTTGCCCTCAAGAATCTGTGCGTCAGTATAGACCGTGTTCCCCTCGAAAGTGACGTTTCCCACGCGGTACTGGTGACCCTCGAAAATATTGAGGCGAATGACCATCCGATTCCCCTTTTCGTTCAGGGTCTCGATTTTGTCCACCAATCGAAAGTCGATGTAACCATGGGACTGGTAGAATTTCTTCAACTCCTCCATGTCGGTGTCCCATTGATCCTCCTCGAGTTTACCGCTGCCGGTCAGCCAAGACATCCACCAATGGCGGCGCGTTTTCAAAACCTTGCGCAGTTGCCGTTGCGTAAAGGCCATTTCCTTGTAATCTCCGACGGTGACCTTTTCAAAAATGATGTCGTCGATCTTCACCCTCTGGCCGGGTTCGATCCTGTAGGTGACGACGACCTGCCCCTGTTCCGTATCATGTTCCGGCAGCATCTCCACCACAGCCTGATGATAGCCGGCCTTGTTGTATTCCTTCTCGATGACCCGCCGATCCGAGGCTAGGGCCATGCCGTTGAAAATGTCCCCAACGCGCGACCGCATTTTTCGCATCAGTTTGCTGCGGCGGAATTTCCGGCCAGAGTTTCCGTCGAACCGAATCTCGGTCACCGTGGGCTGGCCGCGAAGGAGGTAGCGGACTACCTGCCCCCCCAATCCCCGATCCTCTTCATAAACGACGTCCACGCTTAGAAAGAAGTTGGTGCCCATCAGGCTCTCAATATCGTCGTTGATGACAGACTGGCGGAACGGTTCACCCTCCCTGAGGCGGATATGGGCCAGGATATACTCATTGGATGCTGCCGGTGGGCCGATGTGTTGAATCGTGATTTTCTTGACCAGGTCGCGATCGGCCACCACAGCCGGTTGCTGGCCACTGGCCAAGGCGGGGAAGAGCAGCAGTGCCAGAAGAAAAACTTGGCCAAGCGCTTGGCCAAGCGAACGCAATCTCCCCGCCGGACTAGTCATCCTGCGGCATGTCTTCGCGATTGAACTTGGCTGCGTTCTCAAATCTTGTGTAACCCTTCAAAAAGGTCAGGGGAACATCCCCGGTCGGGCCGTTGCGCTGCTTGGCAATGAGGAGATTCACCGGTCGGGCTTCGCTCTCTGGATCGTCCGTGTCCTCGTCCACGCCGCCCGGCTTGTACAGCAGCCCCACGAGGTCGGCATCCTGCTCAATAGATCCCGACTCGCGGAGATCCGAAAGTCGCGGCTTGCGGTTCTTGTCCTTCTCCAGCTCGCGGTTGAGCTGACTGAGGACGATGACCGGCACTCCGAGCGTCTTGGCCAAAGCCTTGATCCCACTGGAAATCTCTGCGATCTCCTGTTGGCGGTTCTCTCCTGCCCGCCGCGAAGTAGAATGAAGCAGCTGCAGGTAGTCAATGACAAACAGCTTGATGCCGTGCTGTTGCCACATCCGGCGGGCCCTTGCGGTGAGCTGAAGGATGGAGAGACCAGCCGAGTCGTCAATGTGCAGGGAGGAGTTGGCCAGCCGGCCGGCGGCATCGGTAATGCGCGGAAAATCCTGCGGAGTCAGCATGCCGTCCTGCATATCGTGGCTGTTAATCCGCGCCAGGGAACTGATCATCCTCATGACAAGCGACTCGGAGGACATTTCCAGGCTGAACACCCCGACCGGAAGCTTCGCGTCCAGTGCAACGTGCTCCACGATGTTCATCGCCAGCGAGGTCTTGCCCATCGACGGCCGCGCGGCGACGACAATCATCTCGCCTGGGTGCAGGCCGGTGGTCATTTTGTCCAGATCGGTGAAGCCGGTCTCCACACCGGTAGTGGAGCCCTTGTTTTTGAACAGCAGTTCGATCTTTGCGACCGCATCGCGCACATGCTCGGAGATTTTGGGCATGTCCACGACGTTGTGATCGCGGTTGATCGCCAGCACTGCCTGCTCCACCTCGCCCACCAACCGGTCGACCTCGCCGGTCTCGTCGTACGCATCGGCGATGGCCTTGGTGCAGGTCTGGATCATCCGGCGCAGTAGGGCCTGATCCCGAACAATCTCAAAATAGTACTCGAGGTTTGCCGCCGACGGCACGCTGTCCTGCAGTTCGGTGAGGTAGGCCACGCCGCCGATGTTGTCCAGTTCCCCGGCGGAGCGAAGCTGGTGCGAGAGCGTCAGCAAATCGATCGGGGCTGTCTCCTCATACATCGCCACCATCGCGGCGTAAATGGCCTGGTGCCGGAGATCGTAAAACACCGTCTCGTCCTTGACCTTTTCGATGCATGCCGGGAGATTTTGTTGCGGATCGAGCAGGACACAGCCCAGCACGCCCTGCTCGGCGGCAACGTCATTCGGTGGGGTGCGCCCGATCGGGACCACGGTCTGATTTTCCCGCTGGCGGGGTGTGTATTTCAGATCCTTTTCAGGCAGGGGCGTTGCTTCCGGTACATCAGTCACGACTCAAGAAAACCGGAAACGTATCGGCTTTGCAACGATGAGAAGCTGGCAACTTTCTCGGCGGTTATCGACAGGGTTATTCGCAACACCACCCGCGCTTGGCCAAGCGGACCGGGTTGTGGATATCTTCCCCTCGACCGATTCCGGTGTGGCCCTTAATTTTGCCCCGGTGCCGAAGGAGGCAAAACTAACCCCGATGATGGCCCAGTACCGGCAGTGCAAAGGCCAACTGCCGGCTGGGACCATCCTGCTGTTCCGCTTGGGGGACTTTTACGAGATGTTCTTCGAGGACGCCAAGGAGGCGGCCGGCATCCTCAACGTCGCACTGACCAAGCGCGGCGACACGCCGATGTGCGGCATCCCGTACCACGCCACCGGCAGCTACATGGCCAAGCTGCTGCAGGCCGGCCGCAAGGTGGCCATCTGTGATCAGGTCGAGACAGCCAAGCCAGGGCAACTGGTCAAGCGCGAGATCACCCAGATCATCAGCCCGGGCGCACACTTCGACGAGCGCATGCTCGAGGCCGGGCGCAACAATTTCCTCGTCGCCATTGCCACTTCGGGCAGCCGGTTCGGTGTGGCGGCCGTGGACTTGACGACCGGCGACTTCAAGGTGGCCGAGCTGGAAAACGAGGCGGCCGTCGTCGCCGAGCTGGAACGGCTCAACCCCGGCGAGGTGATTTACCCGGAGGAGGCCAAACCGCTGGCCGGGTTGATCGAGCCAAACGTCAGCGTGCTCAACAGCTACGAAGGCTGGGTGTTCGCGCTGGAAACGGCGGAGTTCACGCTGAAGGATCATTTCAAGGTGGCCGCTCTCGACGGCTTCGGGCTTAAGAGTCGGCCGGCAGCGATCGGCGCAGCCGGCGGCGCGCTGCACTACGTCAGCCAACATTTGCGGCGGGACGTGACGCACTTCACCCGGCTGACATTTTATGAGGTTGCCGACTACCTTGTACTCGATGCCGCCACGCTCAAGCATCTGGAAATCCTCGAGCCTCTCCATCGCGAGGCGGCCAAGCCGGCCACACTCTACGCCGCGATGAACCGCACCTCCACGCCGATGGGCGCCCGGCGGTTGCGCGACTGGCTGTCGCAGCCGCTCTCGGCGGTCGAACCGATCCGCCAACGGCAGGAGGCCATCGCCCGGTTCATTCACAACGGGCCGGCGCTGGACCGGTTCCGCGAGAGCCTCAAAGAGGTGCGCGATCTCGAGCGGATGATCAGCCGCCTGAGCATCGGCTCCGGCAACGCGCGCGACCTCGTGCAGCTTCGCGGGGCACTGCTGCAACTACCCGGCCTGCGCAGCATGATCGCCGAGGTGCAGCAGGCGTCCGACCCGGTCGCGCCGTCACTCAGCGAGGACGTGTTCGAGGAGGAAACAGCCAATGACATCCCGCCGCTGCTGAGCCAGTTGGGAGGGCAACTGCACGAGCTGCCGGAGGTGGCCGACCTGGTTTCGCGGGCCATCGCCGACGATCCACCGATGGCTCTCAAGGACGGCGGCATCATCCGCGAGGGCTTCGACCCCGCGCTCGACGAACTGCGCCGGGGCGCCACCGAGGGCAAGGACTGGATCGCCAAGCTGCAGCAGGAGGAGATCGAGAAAACCGGCATCACCTCGCTCAAGGTGAGGTTTAATTCCGTGTTCGGATATTTCATCGAGGTGACCCGCGCCAACCTCGACAAGGTGCCGGAGCATTACACCCGCAAGCAGACTCTGGCCAACGCCGAGCGATTCATCACGCCGGAACTGAAGGAGATGGAGGGCAAAATCCTCGGCTCCGAGGAGCGCAGCCAAAAACTGGAGTACGAGCTGTTCCAGCGTGTGCGCGAGGAGATTTTAAAGTCGCTGCCACAGGTGCAGGAGATCGCCTCCGCGCTGGCACAGCTCGACGTGCTGGCCGGGTTTGCCGAGGTGGCACGGCTTCACGCACACGTTTGCCCCGACATCCGGGACGAGGGCGTCCTGCAGATCGACGAGGGGCGCCACCCGGTGCTCGAGCAATCCATGATCGGCGAACCGTTCGTGCCAAACGACACGCAGCTCGACCGCGAAACCCGTCAGGTCGCCGTGATCACCGGCCCGAACATGGCCGGCAAAAGCACCTACATCCGGCAGGTTGCCCTGCTGTCGTTGCTCGCGCACACCGGCGCCTTCCTACCGGCGCGGCAGGCGCGCGTCGATCTCGTCGACCGCATCTTCACCCGCATCGGCGCGAGCGACGACCTGTCCCGCGGCCAATCCACCTTCATGGTCGAAATGAGCGAGACGGCGAATATCCTGAACAACGCCACCGATCGCAGCCTCGTCGTACTCGACGAAGTCGGCCGCGGCACGAGCACGTTCGACGGCCTGAGCCTCGCGTGGTCCATCGTCGAGCACCTGCACAACCAGGTCGGGGCCAAGACACTGTTCGCGACGCACTACCACGAGTTGACCGAGTTGGCCGGCCGGCTGCCGCGCCTCGCCAACTTCAACGTCGCCGTGCGGGAGTGGAACGACCAGATCGTGTTCCTGCACAAGATCGTCGAGGGTGGCGCGGACAAGAGCTACGGCATCCACGTGGCCCGTCTGGCCGGCGTGCCCGGCCCGGTGATCGAGCGGGCCAAGGCCATCCTGCGCAACCTCGAGGACACCGAGCTGTCGCCGGACGGCGGCTCCCGCTACGTCTCCCGGCAATCGGCCGAGCGCGAGACGCTTCGCAACATCGAGCCGTCGCCGCAGTTGGACCTCTTCGCAGGCCAATGACGGCTTGACCTGTGAGCCTCGCTTGGCCAAGCTGCGCGGCCCGCTCGGAGAGATGGCTGAGTGGTCGAAAGCGCTCCCCTGCTAAGGGAGTATAGGTTAACGCCTATCGAGGGTTCGAATCCCTCTCTCTCCGCCACTTC
>Ga0209036_1000325_pt1 | contig 20233 bp, 22 predicted proteins | sample MarorgKNORR_S2LV_3_FD_188222 | JGI IMG/M metagenome (GOLD analysis project Ga0209036, IMG submission 188222) | Marine microbial communities from the Southern Atlantic Ocean, analyzing organic carbon cycling - DCM_A/KNORR_S2/LV (SPAdes) (version 2) | ecosystem: Environmental > Aquatic > Marine >... | reverse complement strand
AATGCGTAAACGTGTGCCTAATTTGACTATTAGTCGTTTGCCAATTCGCATCAACTGGCGGTATATCCTTTGGATCCGCGCACCATTCTGAAGTTGGCCATCCAAGCATACCGCCCAATAAGCCTTTAGCGGGTCGTCTTTCCAAAAGGTATGCCTGGTCTACCCTTTTTACGATATAAATGAAGCCTCTTCTTGTAGGTTTTTTCTTTTTTTTAAGTTTGAAAGGAACCAAATTAGCTGATCCATTTTTATTGGCTAAACACTCTTGCTCTAGAGGGCAAACTAAACATTTGGGTGCTACAGGAGTGCAAACAGTTGCCCCTAAATCCATAATAGCCTGTACATAGTCACCCGGTCTCACCTCGGGCGTTAGGCCCCTAGCAATTTCTGTTATCTCGCCCTTAGAATTTGGCAAAGGTGTTTGAATTTCAAACAATCTGGAAATTACTCTTTCTACGTTGCCGTCTACAACCACTTCATTTCTATCGAAGGCGATGGCTGAAATCGCTCCCGCTGTGTATGGGCCGACACCCGGAAGTTTGAGAAGTGTTTTATAGTCACTTGGGAATTTTCCACCGTATTCGGAAAATATTATTTTAGCACATTTGAGCAAATTGCGAGCTCTTGCGTAATATCCCAATCCAGCCCATGCTGCAGTGATTTCGCTCTCTTCAGCTTGCGCCAACTTCTCCAGTGTTGGCCATTTCCTAATGAATTTGATAAAATAATTTCTAACTGTAGCAACAGTAGTTTGTTGTAGCATTATCTCAGATAACCATACATGATAGGGACTGGGTCTAATACCTGATGTTCTATCTAATGGCCCAATACGCCAAGGCATTTCACGTGCATTTTTATCATACCAATTTAGAAGTATTGAAGGTTTTACTTTTGAGTTCATTTTCTTATTAGTTATTTCAAAACTACGCTTTATTGTCTAAACATATATTTAAAGCAGGACCGTTGAAATGCAAAACCCTGACAAGAGATCCGGCAGATTTAAAAGAACATCCGAGCTTCTGAAGCGGAGGATAAACGAAGCTAGTGAGGGAAGAGGTTTTTCTGAGACAAGGCTCCTCACTCATTGGAGTACTTTTGTAGGTATCGGCCTATCGGAAAAAACATATCCGGTAAAAATAAGTTTTGCCTCTGGTGGGCTGGGTGCCACTCTGACAATCTTAACTACTGGGCCTCATGCCTTAGAACTTGAAATGCTAAAGCATCAAATTAAAGATAAGGTTAACGCTGCATATGGATATAATGCTGTCGCACGAATAAAGATTACACAAACTGCTGAAACGGGCTTTGAGTTTGCGAAGGTCAATGGAAACACAGAAGAACAGGACAGTAATACAAATTTGACTGTTGTTCGTAATAATGTGAAAGCAAGTGAACAGGTAGAAGGCGTGGAAAACAAAGAATTGAGAGAAGCTCTTGCAGAGTTGGAAGAAAAAGTATTAACAAAATCTACAAAGACAATGAGCTAAAAGGCAAAAGTATGGGATTTAGGGTTACACGAATTTCGGCATTATTTTTTTTAATGATTGGAACAGCCGTTTGGTTTAATCAGCCGAATTTAAATAGTACCGGAAATAATCAGCAAAACTATTCTTCATTAATGGCTTTTGCAGATGAAAAAACGGAGACTACTATCACTGAGATGATATTAGGCAGTGACGATGCGAAAATAGAGATTGTGGAATATGCTTCTTACACATGTCCACATTGTGCGACATTTCATACCGAAATTTATCCTAGGCTTAAAAATGAGTACATCGAAACTGGAAAAGTGCGCTTCGTTTATAGAGAGGTTTACTTTGACAAATTTGGTTTGTGGGCTTCTATGATTGCGCGATGCGCAGGCCCAGAAAAGTTCTTTGGGTTAACAGAGCTTATATATAAATCACAACAAAAATGGGCTCGCGCCGGTGATGATGCCGCAATTGTGACCGAGTTATCTAAATTGGCGAAAGTCGCAGGGCTTAATGACCAGAAAATTCAAAATTGTCTTGAAGATACAGACAAGTTACGGGCGCTCGTTGAATGGTTTAAAACTAACGCCTCTAACGATGATATAAAATCTACTCCCTCTTTTATAATTGATGGAGAAAAGTTTTCGAATATGGGTTACGATGATTTTTCTTCGATTATAGATAGTAAAATTTCCGAATAATGGCAGCCCCGCTTGAAGGCATAAAAGTAATTGAATTAGCTCGTATTTTAGCTGGTCCCTGGACTGGTCAGTTGTTGGCCGATCTTGGAGCTGAAGTAATCAAGGTTGAGTCAGAAAAGGGAGATGATACCCGTGCATGGGGGCCTCCATTTATTGAGCGAGAAAATGACACTTCGGCAGCTTATTTTCATGGGTGCAATCGAGGTAAGAAGAGTGTCACTGTTGATTTAAGTACCGCCCTGGGCCAAGAGCGCGTAATTGAATTGATTCAAGGCTCTGATATTTTAATCGAAAACTTCAAGGTGGGAGGTTTGAAAAAATACGGTTTAGATTATGAAAGCCTAAATGCTAAGAATAAGGAACTTATTTATTGCTCAATCACTGGATTTGGTCAGGATGGTCCATACTCTACCAGAGCAGGATACGATTATATAATTCAAGGAATGTCTGGTCTGATGTCAATAACTGGTGAGCCAGGAGGGCGGCCATTGAAAACGGGTGTTGCGATAACAGACATTTTTACTGGACTATATGCTTCCTCAGCCATTTTGGCGGCACTGCATCAACGCAAAGAAACAGGTCTCGGTCAGCATATTGATATGTCGCTTTTAGACTCCGCAGTCGCCATCTTAGCAAATCAGGGAATGAACTACTTATCTACAGGTAGCGCGCCGGGTCGAATTGGAAATTTTCATCCAAACCTCAGTCCCTATCAAGTTTTTCAATGTTCTGATGGCCATATTATAATTGCAACAGGAAATGATCAACAATACCAAAAGCTCTGCGATATTCTTAAATGTCCAGAACAAGCTACAGATCCTAAATATGAAACTAATGCTAAGCGTGTCAAAAATCGAGATGAACTAGACGAGGCTTTCACTCACAAAACGAAAAAGTGGAATAAGATGAAACTATTAAAACAATGTGAGGCTAATGGAATTCCTGCTGGACCGATAAACTCACTGGATGAGGTTTTTGCAGATCAACAAATAATACATCGAGGGATGGAGCTTAGTTTGGAGGGTATACCCAGTATCCGTAGTCCAATTAGATTTAGCGAAAGCGAGTTAGTTTTAAATAAACCTTCTCCAAAATTGGGTGAACATAATTCTATTATTTTTCCAGACACCGTAAAATAGGTGTAAAAATTTTATCCCAGCTCAAATTTCCATTTAATTTAATTCTAACTGGTAAGGTAATTACCTCGTTTCTGAACTGCTTTGGCAATCGAACGTAATCCTTTTCTGTGGTGACAAGTTGAGCATTTTCTGCTCGTGCTCCCTCAATCAAACGCTTCATTAGTGTTGATGAAAGTTTTTGATGGTCGCTTAGAGACTGGCAGCTAACTATATCGGCTCCTTGAGCTCGTAGTGCTTCAAAGAAATTTTCAGGGTGAGCAATTCCTGCAAATGCTATAACTTTCATATTTTCCCAGGATATTCCTGTATTTAAAACTTCAAGATTAGCTATCGCTATTGGCAGATTAATGTATCTTTTATATATTTTTTTGAAGTTTTTTTGTGAAGAGTCAGCTCCGATTGAGATTAAGACATCTGCCCTCTTCAATCCACTGCTCAGCGTTTCTCTTAGTGGTCCAGCAGGAATGCATCGTTTATTTCCAAAACCTTTTTTAGCATTAACCGTTAGAATAGATAGATCTTTATAAAAACTTGGATCTTGGAATCCATCGTCCAGCAAGATTATTTCAGCACCCTCCATTATAGCATTTTTTATTCCAGCCGACCTTTTATCTGCTACCCAAGTTGGTGCAAATGCTGACAGCATTAAGGCCTCGTCACCAACCTCATTTGCAGAATATTCTTTACCATTGATTAATAGAGGGCCTTTGACTGTACCTCCATAACCTCGTGAAACTACATGAACATCGTAACCTTTCTCGATTAGAAATTGTGCTGCAGAGATAGTGGTGGGAGTTTTACCAGTTCCGCCAACATTCAAATTTCCTATGCAAACTATGGGAATATCAAAATGCTTTTGCACCGATTGTAACATTCTAAATTTGGATAAGAGTGCGTAGATATATCCTAAAGGGATAAGTGCAGTGCTGGAAATACTTTTCTCATTCTTTTCTGGATACCAAAACTTTGGAGCTAGCATTTTCTAAATCTTTGAAGTTAGTTAATAGTATAACGTATCTTCACCTCACACCAGTAGAATTAAAAAGGCCACCTTGTGGTGGCCCTTTGGGGTTTTGCATTAAAATCCCAAACCTTCGTATTTTTTCTTGAATTTTGATACACGTCCACCTTGATCCATTAGACGAGTATTTCCGCCATTCCAAGCTGGGTGCGAACTGGGATCTATATCCAATGAAAGAGTTTCTCCTTCTTTACCGTAGGTAGATCGCATTTTTACAATCGTGCCGTCAGTAAGCTTTACGTCGATAAAATGATAATCTGGATGTATATCTTTTTTCATATATTTGCTCCTTAGGCCTGACTATCGGCTGGTTTATAATTAGAGTCTTCTGCAATTCTCGCAGATTTACCTCGTCGCGACCGTAAATAATATAATTTCGCTCGTCTCACCCGCCCTCGTCTTACAACAGTGATGCTTTCAATGTTCGTTGAGTGCAATGGAAAAACCCGTTCAACACCCTCACCAAACGAAATCTTCCTTACTGTAAATGAACCAGCAATACCGCTGCCATTCTTCCGGCTTATGCAAACACCCTCATAGTTTTGAACTCTAGTTCTCGTGCCCTCGGTTACTTTATAGCCTACGCGCACTGTATCACCAGCTTTGAAATCTGGAATTTGTTTCCCAAGTGCTACGACCTGTTCTGCCTCTAATGTAGAGATAAGATCCATTTTGATCTCCTGTAAACATGCGGTTTATCCGCTAAATTAGTGTGTCCAAGAGCTCTCGGTCTTCGGTCGGATCCCATCAATAAGCTAGTCCGCCAGAGTTAAAACAACAATTATAAATTCACCACAATTCGCAATTCTTTTTATGCCGAAGAAAGCATTATGCTTGTTCCAAATATCGCATATAAAATATGCTTACAAGGATTGGCAAGCGTATATTAGCAGCAAAAAGAAATTTCAAGCACTTTATAAATTTTAGAGAAGTGTTTGCGGTTTAAATCTTAACTTTTGCTTTTTGCTAGGTTAGCTTTTGCCCAGAGATCAGCTCTATATCGTTTAGTCTTTGATTTTGATTGATTTTCTCGCCAATATTCAATTTTACCATGATTGCCAGAGGTTAGAGTTTGTGGTATCTTTCGACCTTTCCATTCATTGGGGCGTGTGAATTGATCATGTTCAATGAGCCCATTACTATGGCTTTCAGTCTTTAAGCTATCTCGATTCCCTATTACATTCGGCAACAAACGAACAGTTGTGTCAATCATGGCCTGAGCTGCGATCTCTCCACCAGTCATTACAAAATCGCCCATAGAAACTTCTTCAATCCCGTAATGATCTATAACCCTCTGATCGATACCCTCAAACCTACCACATATCAAAATGATACCTTCACTCTTTGACCATTTTCTTGCTAACTGTTGATTAAAAGTTTTTCCGCGAGGCGATAGATATACTAACCGAGTAGAGCTTTCGGCACGAGACAATGCCGTTTCTATTGCTGGTCCCAAAACGTCAGCACGTATTACAAGCCCTGGACCTCCACCACTTGGAGTATCATCGACTTTATTATGTTTACCAATGCCAAAATCTCGAAGATTAATAGTAGATAAAGTCCAACTTCTGCATTGCAATGCTTTACCGGTTAGACTTAAGCCTAAAATTCCAGGAAATGCGTCAGGAAATAGTGTGATGATTTGTACATTCCATGCGCCCTTAACGACTTCATTGTTTGTAATTAGTGACTTCGGTTTATCGGATAGACTTATCCTTTTCAGTCCGTGAGATTTTGCAGGTTTTATCATTCTAACCTCCTGGCAATAGGCCATCTGGAGGGTCAGTTACAATACGCCTAGACGCAATATCTACTGTTGGGACTACCTCTTTTGTAAAGGGAATAATCACGCTCATTTTTAAGTTCGCTCCGTGAATTTCCAAAAGATCTCCTGCACCATGGTTTAAAACAGCCTGAACTTTACCTATTTCATTACCCCCTGTATCATAAACTATCATCCCGATAAGGTCACTGTAATAAAATTCATCTTCTTGCAAGGATGGCAGCCGATCACGAGGAACAAAGAGTTTTGTTCCCTTTAGATCATCCGCCTGCTCTTTCTTTACAACACCTGAGAGACGGGCAGCGAAGCCATTTTTGAGCCGACCAGTGATCACAATCTCAAAGCTTTTGTCCCCATTTTCTGTAAATAATGGAGCATAATTTTCTATGTCATCTGGGTTGGATGTAAAAGATTTAAGCCTGACTTCTCCCCTTACACCGAAGGCTCCGGCCAAAGCGCCGACGCAAATTAATTTAGACTCTTTTACCACTTTATGACCTTGGGTATTTTTTAAATGAAACCGATTAGTCTGAAAAAGTATTTATAAAATGAGACATGAATTCAATCATGTCTCATCAATTTAATTGGCAGCTACTTCTTTACTATCTCCAGCGTCTTCCTCTGCCGCTGCTTCTTCAGCTGGTGCTTCGGCCGCTGCTTCTTCAGCTGGTGCTTCGGCCGCTGCTTCTTCAGCTGGTGCTTCGGTCGCTGCTTCTTCAGCTGGTACTTCTTCAGATTTAGCTTCTTTTGCTTCTAATCTTTCCTTTGCTTTTGTGCCTAGCTCTGCTTTTTTAGGATTATTTCGTTCAGTTTTTGGTAAAACACCAGCTGCTTCCAACATACGTGCTATCCTGTCTGTAGGTTGGGCTCCGTGCCCGAGCCAATGTTGAATTCTATCCATATCCATTTTTACCCTATCTTCACTATCTTTGGGCAAAAGTGGATTATATGTTCCAAGCTTTTCTATAAACCGCCCATCGCGTGGCATTCGGCTATCTGCTGCAACTATTCTATAAAATGGCCTTTTTTTACTGCCACCTCGGGCTAAACGAATTTTCATTGACATTTCTTTATCTCCTTCAGAAATTTTAGATTAATTTTGTTGCTGTTTGTGGTGAAGAATAACTTCCTCAACAATGAAACTTAGGAATTTTTTTGCAAATTTAGGATCTAGGTCTGCTTCAATGGCAAGTTGAGAAAGTCGTTTTATCTGCTCTTCCTCCCGAAGTGGATCGGACGGTGGAAGATTGTGTTCTGCCTTTAGTTTGCCTACTGCCTTTGTGTGGCTAAATCTTTCTCCTAGCGTGTAAATCAATATTGCATCGAGCCGATCTATACTTTTCCTGTGATCCTTTAAAATTATTTCAGCTCTTTCTGAATTATTATCCATTTTAGTATCCTAGATCCTTGAGGTAGAGCAAATATCAAATTTAATTGATATGCTGCAGTATTAGTCATTATAGAGTCAGTTATTTTCCGTGTTTTCTGGGTAGGGATGCCGATACATATAAACCTGCCCCATATTGTCATTGTGGTATTCTTTTTCGTATGTAGCATTCAGTCTTTTTGCTAAAGCAATCGAGCGCTTGTTTTTTGGCACAATGTTACTTGTTATCGTAGTGAATCCCAATTTTGAGTAGGCCCAATATCTTACTGCTTTAGCAGCTTCAAAAGCGATGCCTTTCCCTTCAAAATTATCAAAAACAACCCATCCTAATTCAGGTTCTGGCCAACCTTCGGGGAACCATACTCCGCAGAGACCGGCTATTTCTTTACCCTTCGTAACAATTGTAAAGTAGCCAAAGCCATGTAGATGCCAGTGTCCTATATTTAAAGCAAACCAGCGCCATGCATCTCCACGGTTTGCCAAGGCACCAAAGAAAACCGAACGCTGCTCATTTTGCAAAAAGTCTATAGTTGGCTCAATATCGACCTTTTTGGGTCCACGTAAGATTAAATTCTGGGTTTTTAATACAGGTGAGTTTGTCAGTGACATTCTATTAGCTTTTCACGGAATTGAGGTTTAATAAAATCTCACTTAAATTATATATTGATACAAAGTAGATCATTTTCTTTTACCAAACCCAGAGAGACCTGGTGGAAGGCCTAAACCGGGCAATTTCCCGGAAGGTATGCTTCCTCCCAATTGTTTCGCAGCTTTTTCTAAGTCTTTGGCATCCATATTTTTTGGATTAAAATTTTCAAGATCGGCACCCTTTCCAAACATTCCACGCATTGCCTGTTTAAGCATTCCACCCCGACCCATTTTCTTCATTACGTCGGACATTTGGCGATGCATTTTTAGAAGCTTGTTAAGTTCACTAACTTCCATGCCAGAACCTACTGCAACTCTCTTCTTTCTACTGGCTTGTAAGATTTGGGGATTGGCTCTTTCCTTTTTTGTCATTGAATTGATGAGTGCAATTTGCCGTTTAAATACCTTATCATCCATCCCTGCTTCAGAGGCTTGTTTAGCCATTTTGGCGGCGCCAGGCATCATTCCCATAATACTTTCCATTCCCCCCATCTTCATCATTTGCTCAAGCTGTAATTTCAGGTCATTCATGTTGAACTGACCCTTTTGAAATCGCTTCATCATTTTTTCAGCTTGCTGAGCTTCAATTGTCTCCTGAGCTTTTTCAACCAAGGCAACAATATCACCCATGCCCAGTATACGACCTGCAATACGCTCAGGTTCAAAGGTCTCAAGTGCGTCAACTTTTTCTCCAACGCCCACGAACCTAATTGGCTGACCTGTCACAGCTCGCATAGAAAGAGCAGCTCCTCCGCGGCCATCACCATCCATTCTTGTTAAAACAACCCCCGAAACACCTATTTTATCATTGAATTCTGTAGCAACGTTGACAGCATCTTGTCCCGTTAAGCCGTCGACTACGAGTAATGTTTCTCTGGGGTTTACGATGTCTCGAATGGCTGCCGCCTGACTTATAAGGTCATGGTCAATATGAAGTCTGCCGGCGGTATCCAATAAATATACGTCATAACCTCCAAGTGCTGCTTGAGTTTTGGCCCTTTTTGCAATGGCTAATGGATCCTCACCTTTAATGATTGGCAGCGTGTCGATACCAATTTGTGAGCCGAGGATTTGCAATTGTTCCATCGCGGCAGGTCGATTTACATCAAGTGAAGCCATCAAAACGCGCTTATTATCCTTATCGCGCAGTCGCTTTGCTAATTTGGCCGACGTGGTTGTCTTCCCTGATCCTTGTAAGCCAACCATCATAATTGGAGAAGGTGGGTGGTCAATCTTTAAGCTTTCAGTTGTGCCTGTCCCCTTTAACATGGTTACCAGTTCGTCATGAACTATCTTTACCACCTGCTGGCCAGGCGTAACTGATTTTGTAACATTCTGGCCAGTTGCTTTTGCTTCTACTGATTTAATGAAGTCGCGGGCAACTGGTAAGGAAACATCGGCTTCTAATAGTGCTATCCTGACTTCTCTTAAAGCAGTCACTACGTCCTCGTTTGACAGCGCGCCTTGCTTTGTGAGGCGACCGAATACGCCAGATAACCGTTCTGACAAATTTTCAAACATACGCTGACCTTTTCAAATTAAATCACGCCCGTTATTTTCTAAGCTGTTTAACACCAAACGCCCCCGTGGGCGAAACTCGCTGACGGGGGTCGATCCTATTGAAAAGAGGACCGGAAGTGTTGAACTTCCAAGATTTAATCGTTCGGTAGTCCACTTCACCAGGCAAGTCAAGGCCTGAAGCTGAGTAGTTTTATTTAGAATACTGAGTTGGATAAAGCTAATTCGCTTGTGTAAGGTCAATATGGGTTTCAATAAGTTTTTCGAGGCTCTCAATATCTAGGATGTCAAATTGCCCAAAACCAAGCATCCAAACACTCGCATCTCGAAGTCCATCCGGTTCTAACTTGCACCAGTTTACCCGTCCACGTTTTTCTTGTGTAATTAATCCAGCATTACTTAGAATATTAAGGTGCTTAGAGATGGCTGGCAAAGACATATCAAATGGATCGGCAACATCAGTTACAGCCATATCGTCCTCTAGTAACATTATAAGTATTTTTCTGCGGGTAGTATCTGACAGTGCGGAAAACAGTTCATCTAAAGTTGCGTGCATGTGTGGCTAACCTTTTTATCCATATTTAACCATATGGTTAAATATGGATAAAACACAAGATTAACAAGAAAGTTATAAATATTGCCGAGGCAAAAAAAAATAATAATAAAAACAATAACTTATAATAAAATAAAAAGCTAAAGGCAGAGGTTGACAGTAGCGAATTGAAATAATATCCAATAGTTAAATTTGGAAAGTCGTTCAACATGGACAATGATCCATTACGAGGCCTTGGTGAGAAGATTAAGTCTGCGAAACGGAGTTATGAAAACGATCCAAAAGTCGATGATCACCACTCAGGGCTGCAACACGCCTGGAGAATGGTAATTGAGCTAGTAAGTGGGTTAGCTATCGGTTTTGGTCTTGGGTATGGATTAGATATCGTCTTAGGAACGTTGCCCATTTTTATGATTATTTTTACGCTGCTTGGGTTCGTAGCCGGGATAAGGACTATGTTGTCGACAGCTAAGGAAGTTCAGAGAGATCAGGCATCGCGTTTGTCTGGAAAAAATGAGAGGGATTTATAAGTGGCTGGCACGGCGCAACCTTCAGAAAAATCAGATGGACTTGTGTTCCACCCAATGGATCAGTTCATTGTGGAACCGTTGTTTGGGTCAGGTCCGATTCACTGGTATACCGTTACTAATGTTACGTTATGGATGGGCTTAAGTATTGTTGCTCTTGTTTTACTTATGTTGGTGGGAACTTCAAAAAGAGCGTTGGTGCCAGGAAGGGCACAGTCTGTCGGCGAGCTTGCTTACGGTTTTGTGCATAAGATGGTGGAGGACGTAGCGGGACGTGACGCCGTACCATATTTTCCTTACATAATGACGTTATTTATGTTCATTGTCTTGTCTAATTTTCTGGGCCTATTGCCAATGTCTTTTACTACGACCTCGCACATCGCAGTAACAGCGGTGATGGCAATAGGCGTATTCCTCGCTGTCACAGTGATTGGTTTTGTGAAAAACGGAGTAGGGTTTTTCTCCTTATTTTGGATCTCTTCAGCTCCTTTAGCACTTCGACCAGCACTGGCACTAATTGAGATTATCTCATATTTTGTAAGACCGGTAAGTCACTCTATTCGATTGGCTGGAAATATGATGGCTGGCCACGCCGTTATAAAGGTGTTTGCCGCGTTTGCTGGGGTAGCTTTGATTTCACCTTTGTCAGTAGTGGCCATAACGGCGATGTATGCTCTTGAAACATTAGTTTCGTTTATCCAGGCATATGTATTTGCAATTTTAACATGCGTGTATCTGAAAGATGCACTTCATCCTCATCACTAATTAGTTTCGTAAATCAAGGAGAATTCGAATGGAAGGCGATATAGTTCAAATGGGTGCTTATGTAGGTGCAGGCTTAGCTTGTACTGGCATGGGTGGTGCAGCCATAGGTGTTGGTCACGTGGTAGGTAACTACATATCAGGTGCACTAAGAAATCCTTCAGCAGCGGCTGGCCAAACAGCTACAATGTTTATTGGTATCGCATTTGCCGAAGCGTTGGGAATTTTTTCATTCTTAGTAGCTTTGTTGTTAATGTTTGCTGTATAATATTCTACTTTTTGAGGTCAGTAGCTTTTGTAAGTACTGGCCTTAGAGAAGTAGCAGGGGAGTTTGTGAATGGCCGCAAGCACAGATCAGGTTGTAAGTAAATGTATCGACGGTTACGGAAGTGCCATCGGTATGCCTCAGCTTTGTGGAGACTGGATGGCAAACCAAGTTTTTTGGTTGGTCGTTACTCTAGTAGTCATCTTTCTAATTCTTTCCCGAATAGCCTTGCCACGAATAGCAGAAGTGTTGGCTGATCGGCAGAGCACGATCACAAACTATCTAGCTGCTTCTGAAGAATTGAAATCAAAAGCAGAGGAAGCTGAACGTTCCTATATACAGGCGTTAAATGACGCACGAAGTGAGGCTTCACGCTTGCTAGATGCATCAAAAGCAGAAATGAAAAAAGAACTACAATCTGCAATCAGCAAAGCTGATGCGGAAATAAGTGTCAAGGTTAGTGAAAGTGAAGCATCAATAGCTGAAATTAGGAAAAATGCGCTCTCAAGTATTGAAAAGGTCGCGAAGGATACTGCAAAAGAGATTGTATCAGCTTTGGGTGCAAAAGCTGATGCTAAAACCATCAGCACAGCAGTTTCCTCGAAAATGAAGGGTTAGAAATGCGCAATACCTTATTGATTATTTTCGCTTTTATTAGTGGTCCACTATTTGCAGCTTCAGGTCCATTCTTCTCGTTAAAAAATACAGACTTTGTAGTCTTGTTATCGTTTTTACTTTTTATAGCTATTCTCTTCTATTTTAAAGTTCCAAGGTTGTTAGGCGGAATGCTAGATAAGCGGTCTGACGGTATTCAATCGGAAATTGATGAAGCGCGCTCCTTGCGGGATGAAGCTCAGTCGCTTTTAGCGTCTTATGAGAGGAAACAAAAGGAAGCTATGGAGCAAGCTGAACGAATTTTAGAAACTGCAAAGGCTGACGCAGCTTTAGCAACTGAGCAAGCGAAGCTAGATCTTAAGGAGTCCGTTTCGAGAAGAATGGCTGCCGCGGAGGAGCGCATTTCAACTGCTCAAGCAGCTGCTGAAAAAGAAGTCAGGGATGCAGCAATAAAGGTTGCCATAGCGGCTGCAAGTGAGGTTATTTCGGAACAGCTTTCAGCAACTGAAGCTAACAAGCTTATTGATTCAGGAATTTCGGAAATCGAAAGCAAACTCCATTAAAAGTGTATGGCACCTTGAGGTTAAATCTATATATGTTCTAAGCCCAAAGCTGGCACTTTAGCCGTGTCGCTATTTTAATAAGTTTAGTAGATTTCAGCGTTTCCCATAATACAAGCCGACGACGTGTTCAGCCTCAGCAAAAAATAGCCAACGAGAAATAAATAGTCCTGCTATATGGCTGATGACCGAAAGTGCGGCTAGGAAATATGAGAATGATAACGAGAGCAGTAATATTGGTGTTCCAATCATTAAGATAAGAGCTATTATTCTTAGCTTAGCGGAATGCTTGCGACCGACAATATGAACGAATTCTTTTAACAAATAATTTGTTCCAGTGTGTGGAGGTTCAAATGCACGAACCCGCCCAATGGTACCCAACCCAGTCCCACTCTCTATAGTAGTTCCGGATAACGCTAAGGCCCTATCACCTTTGATCCAAACGAGTAATTGGATGATGCCTGATATTAAAAGTAGCAAAAGGCAAAATTTAATTTGTCCAGCTAACAGGGCGCCACCAGCCAGTGATAATGATAAAAAATATGCCGGAGTAAGTTTTGTATTCCATCTTGGTATCGATTTCAATTGAGCATAGATCATTGAAGTAGTGAAGACTGTCACAATAGACATAATTGCCCCGGCAACTCCAAGTATGCGAATATCATAGTCAAAAAATATTCTGCCGATAGCATAAACTGCCATTACAGAAAGTGTGAAAACTGCCGCTATAGCTTCTCTGCTGAGCCAGCTACTTCGCCACTGTTTGAACGCCTTAAGTGACCTTTCGGGTCTCCCCAAATGGAAGGTTGATGAAATAAGACCACCAACAGCTAGTCCGAAGCCAATAACAAAAAAGATAAATGCTAAAACTCCCGTAACATCAGGCATTTTTAGCCCTAAAAATACTAATAGGCCAAATCCTAACCCAGAAAGTGCAGTAAATATTATGACTGATGGAGACGGGTGCATTAAATCTTATCCAATTGTTTATTCAGCCACCCAATGAAAGTGTCTGGCTTCTCTGCAACAGGTTTGAGTAATGGTGCGAGTATATCTATCTCACCCAATGTATCTTTTGGCCGTGGCGGCAAATATTTATTTACTGGTTTTGTCTGCTGTTCTGGCATTAGATCCATTCCGCCACGTTCCAATACTAATTTATTTACGTGGCTCTCTGGGTCATTAAAGTCACCAAAGTGTCTAGCGCCGGCTGGACATGTTCGAACGCAAGATGGAATTTGATCTTCAGGTTCTAAATTTTCATTATAAATACGATCTACACAGAGCGTACACTTTTTCATTACTTTTTCGACGCCATCCATTTCGCGCGCGCCGTATGGGCATGCCCAAGCACATAAGCCACACCCGATGCAATCGCTTTCGTTAACAAGCACTATTCCGTCCTCAGATCTCTTGTAACTTGCACCCGTTGGGCAAACTGTAACGCATGGCGCATCCTCACAATGTAGACAAGATTTCGGAAAGTGTACTAATTGTGAAGTACCTTCATCGGGAGTAACTTCGTAAGAGTGAACTCGATTAAGAAATGTCCCTACGGGGTTTTCCCCATAAGCATCGACATCAGCAAGTGGCGATCCATAATTTTCAGTATTCCAACCTTTGCAAGAAATAACGCATGCGTGACAACCAACGCAAGTATCTAGGTCAATGACAAGGCCTAATTTTCTTTCTGTTTTATCTGGTAATGTAGTCATATTAATGCCCTAATTGCGTTGTCCATTTATTTTGTATTGAAGACGCCATTTTTAGCTTTGCCCCTGTAAAATAATATTAGGGCCTTTCTCTACTGGAGATTTGATTTCTGGAAATGTGGGTTCGCTTGAAGAAGGTGGCTTTACTTTTTCTAATTTAACTCTGAGGTCAAACCAAGCAGCTTGCCCCGTAATAGGATCTGAGTTCGCCCATCGCAAACCATCTCCTTTGGGGGGTAAGAGCTCATGTATCAGGTGGTTAAGTAAAAATCCTTTTGTTGCTTCTGGAGCATTCTTATCTAATGCCCAAGTTCCTTTACGTTTTCCAATCGCATTCCATGTCCAAACAGTCTGTTCGTTAAGAGCGGCCATCTCGGCTACAGGTACAGTTATTGAGCCGTTGACAGATGTTAACTGTACCCAGTCACCGTCCTTTAAGGAATGTGATATCATTACTTTTGACGGAATATATAGCGGATTAACGCCGTGGATTTGACGGAGCCAAGCATTTTGTGTTCCCCATGAATGGTACATCGCCATCGGCCGCTGTGTTAATGCATGTAGTGTAAACTCGTCTTTATCAACTAATGTTTCTTCGAAAGGTGGGTACCAAATTGGAAGTGGATCCATACTTTTCAAGATACGGTCACGCAGATGTTCTGGTGGCTGTGTTTTACCATGCCCAAGTGCCGCTAATTGAAATTTTCGCATTGGTTCAACATATAAAGAAAATAAATAAGGTTGAGGCTGGTCATACAAACCCGTATCTACGGCCCAATTTTGATAATCAAGGTTCCATGGTTTATAATAAGCAGCATTTTGGGGGATATGTTTAGTCCAAAACCCACCATTTTTTATATACTGGTTTAGTTGATTTGGATTGGGCGAACCCTTTCCAGTATCTTCTTTCGAACGCCAGCCTGCCAGTGGGCCAATCCCGGGTTTCCGTTCATGATTTACTATATAATCTGCATAGTCTTTAAACCTTGCGTTACCGTCATCATCGATAAAACCTGGTAGTTTAAGCCTTGCCCCCAGATCACATAAGACGCTTTGGAAGCCTCTGACATCTCTATCTGGCGCTATTACTGGCCACCTAATAGAGTCTGCTACAGCATCAGCTTCACATATGGGTCTATCAAGTAAGCTTATACAATCATGTCTCTCTAAATAAGTTGTGTCTGGTAAAATCAGGTCCGCATAAGCAACCATTTCAGAGCTGTAAGCATCTGAATAAATGATGTGAGGTATAACATAATCCCCATTATCATTCTTGTCAGTTAGCATTTCAATAACACCTTTTGTATTCATTGAGCTATTCCAACTCATATTTGCCATATACATAAATAATGTATCAATTTTGTAAGGGTCGCCTGCATGTGCGTTCGAAATCACCATATGCATCAAGCCGTGTGCTGACATGGGATTTTCCCATGTGAATGCCTTATCGATGCGAGCTGGAGTACCATCTTCCTTGAGGCACAGATCATCAGGTCCATGAACAAATCCTAAATGTGGACCATCGAGAGGAGCGCCGGGAGTAACTTTACAATGTGGCTTTGGATGTATTGAACTTGGTTTAGGGTAAGGTGGCTTAAACCGAAAGCCTCCTGGCACCTCTACCGTACCAAGAATAATTTGTAGTACATGCAACGCTCTACAGGTTTGGAAACCATTGGAATGTGCTGAAATTCCGCGCATTGCATGAAAGGAAACAGGTCTAGCGAGCATTTTCTTATGTTTATTACCTCTAAAGTCTGTCCATTCTTGATTAATCTCAAAACTTTCTTCGAATGCAACACGAGCAATTTCAGCGGCAATTGCTCTAATTCTTCCGGCTTTGATGCCTGTTCTTTCTGATACCGCTTCTGGGCTGAACTCATCTGACAAGTATTTCTCGATCATATGATAAAATACCGTCTGGTTACCTTTATGGTTGGCGGTTAAGCTGGGCTGAATATTTTTAGTATCAAATGCAACAAGTTTTCCCGACTTTTTGTCAATAACGAGCTCTTTATTATCTGCATCTTTTAACAAAAGACCCGTCTCATTATCCACTAATGCAGGTGCATTGGTGAATTGGCTCAAGTAAACTAAATCAATTTTACCAGCCTTCAGTAAAAGATGTATAAGAGACATTATAAATAGGCCGTCCGTTCCTGGTGTTATTCCTACCCAGTCGTCGGCGACGGCACTGTACCCGGTCCTTATAGGATTGACGCCTATAATTCTTGCTCCTTTAGCCTTTATCTTTCCTATACCCATTTTTATGGGGTTGCTGTCATGATCTTCTGCTACTCCAAATAGCATAAATAACTTAGTATGGTCCCAGTCGGGTTGTCCAAACTCCCAGAATGCCCCACCCATGGTATAAATACCCGCAGCAGCCATATTAACCGAGCAAAATCCGCCATGCGCGGCATAATTTGGTGTGCCAAAATTTTGTGCCCAAAAACTTGTAAAGGATTGAGATTGGTCCCTTCCAGTAAAAAACGCTAACTTTTCTGGATTCTTTTCACGGATTGGCTTTAACCAGGACGTTGCAAGATTTAAAGCCTCGTCCCATGTAATTTCCTTAAATCGCCCTGATCCTCTTGGGCCAACCCTTTTAAGGGGAGATTTTAGTTTAGAAGGCGCATTTATCTGCATAATACCGGCGGAACCCTTTGCACAGAGTACTCCATGGTTCACGGGATGGTCTTTATTACCCTCGATATAAGCTACTTTGTCATTTTTTATGTGTACGTCTATCCCACAACGGCAGGCGCACATATAGCATGTGGTTTTGCGGACTTCATCGCTTAATTGTGGTGATGTGTCCAAATAAGGTTGGTCCGTCATGTATGTACCTTGCCTGACTTTTTATAATTATAGCTTAGTTGGAAACATTTTGTAGACGTGCAGCAGCCTGAAGTACAGTGACTGCAATCATTTGAGTAATGTCATGCGGCGATGCACCACGTGATAAATCGTTTGCTGGCTTTTCTAATCCTTGAAGAATTGGTCCATATGCTTCAGCTTCACCGATCCTTTGAGTAATTTTATATGCAATATTCCCTGCATCTAAATTGGGAAAGATCATCACATTTGCATTTCCTGCCACTTTTGAACCAGGCGCCTTTTTATTCCCAACTGCATAATCAATTGCGGCGTCGAATTGCAGCTCTCCATCGATAAGTAATTCAGGCATTAGAGACTTTATTTTTTTTAACGCAGCAACTATTTTATCCACATTTTTATGTTTTGCACTTCCCTTGGTGGAAAAAGACAGTAAGGCAATTCTCGGATCTGTACTCAAAAGAGATTTGCAAGATTGGCTGGCTGCTATTGTTATGTCTACTAATTCATTCTCATCAGGTTCTATAATGAGGCCACAATCTGCATAGATCATAGGTTTATGTGATTTTGGGAAGATTAAAAAACAACTTGAAACTGTGTCGAAGTTTGCAGCCTTTCCAATTACCCAAATAGCCGTTTTTACAACATTAGAGGTTGTCTCTATCGCTCCGCTCAAGGTCCCGTCTGCGTATCCATTTCTTACAAGCAAGGCAGCATATGTGAGGTTTGATAAAACTTGTTTTTCGGCTTCTTCAGCTGCTATACCCTTATGTTTTCTCAACTCATAATAAGACTTTGAAAATTCTTCTTTCAATGGAGATTTAATTGGATCGTGTAGATTAATATGATCTGGTCGCGAGCAGGGAAACTTAGCCAGCTGCTGTTTAATCTTATCTTCATTACCAATCAAAATTATTTTTGCAATGCCAAGGTTCACTGCTTGAACTGCTGCCTCTACAACTCGCGGTTCAGTACCTTCACTCAGAGATATTGTTATAGGGTTGGATTTGGCTATTTGCATAGCCTTATCCAGTGGTCGCATTAGACCGGGTTGCATTGTAGACTCAAACCGCTTGTTCGCGCATGTCTGAAACGGATATACCTGCAATTGCAACTGGCTTTTTCATTGCATCGCGGCGGAAAGGTTCTCCTAATTCCTGATTAATCATCGCCTCAATTAATGTTGTTTTCCCATTTTCCATTTGATCTTTAATCGCCGTATGAAGTGCTTCTGTTAATTCATCCATAGTCTTCGCGGCGACCCCTTGCAGGCCACACGCCTTGGCGATCCCGGCATACGACACCTGAGTATCCAATTCAGTGCCAACGAAATTATCATCATACCAAAGCGTGGAGTTTCTTTTTTCAGCACCCCATTGGTAATTTCTAAAAACTATTTGTGTTACAGCTGGCCACTCTTCTCTTCCAATGGCAGTTAGTTCATTTACTGCAATGCCAAATGCACCGTCTCCGGAAAAACCAACAACTGGAACATCTGGTCGTCCAATCTTAGCGCCAACCACTGATGGCAAGCCATAGCCACATGGACCAAAAAGACCTGGTGCCAAATATTTTCGTGTTTCCTCAAATGTTGGATAAGCATTTCCAATAGCGCAGTTATTCCCAATGTCGGATGATATTATTGCTTCTTTTGGAAGCGCTGCTTGTATGGCCCTCCATGCTTTTCTAGGGGACATCCAATCGGGCTTATCTGCTCGTGCCCGCTGGTTCCAGGTTGTGCCAGGATCATCTTCCTCATGATCCATTGAGCTTAGTTGCTGTGCCCATCTGGATTTTATTTCTGCAATTTTTTGTTTTCTTCCAGTTCGGTCAAAGTCACCTGCGGTTTCAGATAAATTAGATAGTATCTTGTTGGCAACAAGTGCTGCGTCACCAATTATTCCGACGCTTACTTTCTTTGTTAAACCAATCCTATCAGGATTAATATCAACTTGAATTATTTTAGCATTTTTTGGCCAATAATCAATTCCGTATCCGGGCAGTGTTGAAAATGGGTTTAATCTTGTTCCTAAGCACAAAACGACATCAGCATCTTTGATTAATTCCATTGCAGCCTTGGAGCCGTTGTATCCCAATGGACCAGCAAAAAGAGGGTGTGAACCGGGAAATGCATCATTATGTTGATATCCAACACAAACTGCTGCGTCTAGGCGCTCCGCTAATGATTTGGACGCTTCGATAGCACCTTCGGATAAAACAACTCCAGCTCCGTTTAAGATTACTGGGTTCTTCGCAGAAGACAACATTTCAGCAGCCTCTAAGATTGCGTTATCACCGCCGCTGGGACGCTCAAATTCGACCATTGCTGGAAGATCTATTTCTACTACCTGAGTCCACATGTCGCGAGGTATATTAATTTGAGCTGGGGCAGAAGCTCGCTTTGCATTCATTATTACTCTGTTTAAAACTTCTACAATACGGGTTGGGTCTCTCACTTCCTCTTGGTAGGCGACCATATCCTCAAATAATTTCATTTGTTCAACTTCTTGGAATCCACCTTGTCCTATAGTTTTGTTTGCAGCTTGAGGCGTTATCAAAAGTAGGGGTGTGTGGTTCCAGTATGCAGTTTTCACGGCAGTCACAAAATTAGTAATCCCTGGCCCATTCTGCGCAATCATTACAGCCATTTTTCCAGTAGCTCTGGTATACCCGTCCGCCATCATTCCAGCAGAACCTTCGTGAGCACAATCCCAAAAATTAATGCCGGCTGT
>Ga0209036_1000323_pt1 | contig 20334 bp, 18 predicted proteins | sample MarorgKNORR_S2LV_3_FD_188222 | JGI IMG/M metagenome (GOLD analysis project Ga0209036, IMG submission 188222) | Marine microbial communities from the Southern Atlantic Ocean, analyzing organic carbon cycling - DCM_A/KNORR_S2/LV (SPAdes) (version 2) | ecosystem: Environmental > Aquatic > Marine >... | reverse complement strand
AGGTACGAATACCTTCTTCGGTCTCTGTTAAAATTTTACTCACTTACCTTTGAAATTTGGTTTTCTTTTTTCTGCAAAAGCAGTCAGACCCTCCATCATATCTTCAGTGGAGAAAACAGGTTGCCCTATTTCTAATTCTTTTTCCAATGCTTCTGATTCTGGATAGCTCTCATCGATTTCTCTTAAAGATTTAACAATTGCCTGAATAGATAAAGGTGCATTTGCACTGACGGTTTCTGCAATTTCCATGGCTTTCTCGAGAGCAGTTCCATCATCTACGATATGACCAATCAGCCCAAATCTTAGTGCTTCCTCAGAAGAAATTCTCCTCCCAGTTAGCAATGCTTCTGCTGCCAGAGTATAAGGAATCTGCCTTCTAAGTCGAACGGTTGAACCACCTAATGGAAATAAACCCCTTAAGGGCTCAGTTAAACCAAACACAGCACTTTTTCCAGCAACTCTTATATCTGTACCCTGTAAAATCTCTGTACCCCCAGCAAGTGCAAACCCCTCGACTGCTGCAATAATTGGTTTATTAGGCCTGTTGTGCCTTAATAGAGATTGCCAATGTAAATCAGGAATTTCTTTTAATTTTTCCATCATCTCAGAATCCTCATTTCCATCCTTCATAGCACTTAGATCAGCCCCAGAACAAAAAGTACCGCCTGCACCAGTCAAGATAGCGCATCTTAAATTAGAATCTTCGTCGAGTTTTCTCCAAGCTTCATATACAGTCAATAACATGCCTGGACTTAACGCATTTCTTTTTTCGGGACGATTAAGTGTAATGACCATGATGTGGCCTTTTTCTTCAACAATCGCATGCTCGGTATTCATAAATATCTCCTAACTAATCAAGTGATGATGAGACTATCCACATCGCAAAAAATTGTGCAGCTCCACCATAAGCATGTCCCATTGCAACTTTCGCATCCTCAACTTGATGGTCATTTGCCTTACCCATAACTTGTAAGGCTGCCTCACCAAAACGAATCATGCCCGATGCTCCAATCGGATTGGACGACATAACTCCACCAGACATATTAAAAGGTATTTCTCCATCTATAGCTGTTGCATCTTTATCAGTCAATTTCCATCCTTCTCCCAGATCACAAAATCCTAAATTTTCCAGCCACATTGGCTCATACCAAGAAAATGGAACATAAATTTCTGCACAATCAATTTCCTTGTACGGATTGGTTATGCCTGCTTGATCATAGATATCTTTTGCACAATCAATTCCAGCCTGAGGATTGACCTCATCTCTGCCTGCGGACAAAGTACCCTCAGATCTAACAGCCATTCCTTTTATCCAAGCAACATCCCTTGAGCCCACAAGATCTTTGGATGTAATTACCATGGCACAGGCTCCATCGGACGATGGGCAACTCTCAAGATATCTTAGTGGCTCCCAAAGCATAGGGGTATCACTTACCATTTTTTCATCTATCCCTGGAATATGAAGATGAGCTAACGGATTCTTGAGCGCATTCAAACGATCTTTAACTGCAACTTTCCAACCAATGTGTTCTGGAGCATCGTATCTGCGGATGTACTCTCTTATAAATGGAGCAAAGTATCCCCCAGCGCCTGCATTGATATGAGGAGAATATGGGTAACGTGGGGATAATGCCCACGTTGCATTTGATTCAGATTGTTTTTCAAATGTTACAGTTAAAACTGTTTTAAATTGTCCTGAACAAACATGGGTTGCGGCAATAACACCTGTGCTCCCTCCAACACTTCCAGCAGTATGGACTCGGAGGACCGGCTTACCAACAGCTCCAATAGCATCGGCTAAATATAACTCAGGCATAACCACACCCTCAAACATGTCTGGTGCTTTACCTAATATGACAGCATCTATAGCATCCCATTCAACATTAGCAGCTAACATGGCATTATCTATTGCCTCTCGGACTAATCCACCCATGGATACATCCCTTCTTTTAGCATCATATTTAGTTTGCCCAACTCCAATTACGCCCGCCTGAATCATGATTTTTTCTCCAAATGAACAAGCATGTTGTGTTGTAAACATGGGCCAGAGGATGCATGCGCCAGGCCATTTGTAAGATCATTGGATTTTAATGACTCGTAAGTTTTACCAATTGCATCCAAACCTGCACACATCATGACGTTACCAACCAATGGTCCACCTGATAAATTTGTTGGAACATCACTAAGGTTTAAAACGGATTGCAAATAAGGCACCTCATGACTAAATTGAGTATGTAGCTCAGCAACATCAAATTTTGTTTTTTCGAGTTTTAACTGCTCAATTGAAGCCATTATCCCAGTAGGTTTTGAGAGATCGCGTGAACCTATATTTGATGATTCAATTCTATGATCGATGCCTTCAATAAAAATGGGTTGATCGGTAAAATCATATGCTTTTTCTTCTGAGGCAATGATCATGGCAGAAGATCCGTCAGATATTGGAGGACAATCAAATTCATTGAGTGGAGAAGAAATTTTCTCACTTGCTAAATATGATTCTTTATCTACCAATTCAGTAACAAGGGCATTTTTATTATTTTTAGAATTAGTTCTTGCCTCAATAACTGCTGTAATCATTTGTTCAGGAGTTATGATATTTTTTTCAAGAAGCACCCTTGCCTGTATTGCAGCCAAACTTACTCGATCTGGCCAAAGAGGTGAAATGTAGTAAGGATCCATTTGTAATGAAATTATTGAATCAAGTCTACCTGGAGAAGATTTACCAAATCCGTAAATCAATGCAGTATCTGCATCTCCCATTTGAATTTTTAGCATTGATTCATACATCGCCCAAGCTGCATCCATTTCTACATGCGACTCTTTAATGGGAGGATTGGTTTGAATGGCAGATAAACCTTCAACAAATGCAAAAGCAGCTCCTTGCAAATAATCACAGCTACCTGAGCAGGTAAAATCTATGTTGTTTTGACTTATACCTAATTCATCAAACAGCTGATGAACAACTGGCATGATAAGTTCCACCTCGTTTAAAGCTCCCGCATTCTCTAAAATGGGGTGTTGAGCATATCCTACGATTGCTACTTTTTTCATGATTCTTGAAACCTCAATGTTGCAACATCAACATCTGGTTCATCTATAGGAGTAAACCATTTGATGTTCTCTAATGAATGTGTCCATTCATCTTTAGGCTTCCAAACTGCTTGTATCCGCATTCCAATTCTAATTTCTTCAACATCAATTCCTTGAATGAGATGCAAAAAAGAAATGTTAGCTCCATCGAGCCTGATCATTGCACAAACATATGGCGGCACGATGGGATTACCCGGAATAGGAATATGCACGATGGTAAATGATTCAATGCAGCCTTTATCAGTCAATGGAACCTCAATATTTGTTGCCACTCCACATCTTGGACAGCTGCCTCTTGGCGGCACATACACAGCGCTGCATTTTGGGCATGACTGGCCTACAATTTTGCCCTCTTTAACTTGATTAAGAAATCGGGTGGTGGCTGATCCAGCTGTATAGTGATATTCCAAATTTATTGGAGACTCAGCGTAATCTTTTTTTTCTTCTTCGCTCATTTTTCTAAAGTAAAAAATTTAATATCGGTAATTCGATTCTCCAAAGTTGCAGACCAATTTGCTGTGACCCTTGATCCAATTTTTAGGTCCGCCTCATCACACTCGGTAACCATATGGAGCATAGATGTATCAGCTCCATCCAATTTGATTAAAGCAAATGCAAATGGATTTTTAATTAAGTGATGATGTTTTGGCTCTTCAATCCAACTAAATGATTCGATCACTCCGCCAGGTCCAACTTCTACTAAGTCACTCAATGATTCATGAGTCTCCGGATCAAATTCAGCAGCTGGAGCATACACCTTTCCAGTGCTGCTTTTTGTGCCTAAGATTTTTTGATCTGCTAAGGCATCAAAAAATTTTGACATAAGAGGACCACTTGAACGCTTATAATTATAGGCAAGCTCGAAGGGAGCTCTTAGAAGATCTTTTTGATCACTCATTTTCTTCAACCATTGTATTTTTAGATGTGTCTATTAAAACATGTTTCATCAATTTACCGGAAGCATTTCTTGGCAATGGCGAATTAACAAATTTCCACTTAGAGGGCACTTTAAAGTCAGCAAGATCTTTTGCCACCAATGCACTTAATTCTAAATCGTCAACATCAGATTTCTTTGCATACACAATTGCCATTACTTCCTCACCTAAATCATCATGAGGTATTCCAATAACCGCTGACTCCTCTACTCCTTCATGAGAATCTATAACTAATTCTATCTCCTGCGGGTAAACATTCTCTGCTCCCCTTAAAATCAGATCAGTTCGTCTAGAAGAAATATAGTAAAGAGATTTTTTCTTAAATCCCCAATCTCCAGTTTTTAGCCACCTATCCTCAGTTAATGAATCTTTAGAAGCAAGAGTATTGTTATAGTAGCCAAGCATAACTGAGGGGCTTTTAACATATATTTCACCCTCGATTGAGTCCTTATCTATCAACTCCCCATCCTCATCTCTTAGCTGAACTTGAATTGTTGGCATTGGCTGCCCTGGGGAAGCTGGTTCATTTTTAAGATTATCCCCCCAATTAATAATTGTAATGGCGCCAGATTCTGTAAGTCCGTAGCCATATCCAAAACTATACTTTGAGTTTGGAAAGACATCTTTTGTTCGCGAAATTAATTCTGGGGGCATCGGTGCACCCCCCCCACCTACTACTAGTACACTCATCATTTTTAATCCTTGTGCCTCTGCATCATCTAAGACTCTTTTTAGGGCTGTTGGAACTGCTCCTCCCCATGATGTCACATTATATTTTTGGATTAACTCAATGACTCTATTTGCCAAAAATCTCCCGTCATAAAGCAAGGTTGTAGAACCTGCAAATAGACTCGTAACAGCTCCTGCAGATAGTCCTGACACATGAAATAAGGGTGAAGTAAGCAGAGTTGTTGGGGTGTTCTTGGACCAATCGATGCCTTTACTGGAGGAATCTTGGGATACGGCAGCTCCTTGAAGCATTTGGAGCGTTGAGTTTGCAATCATTGATCTATGAGATGTCATGACGCCTTTTGGGGTGCCTGTGGTGCCAGATGTATATAAAAGGCATGCGCATTCATCTTCGTCCACTCGAATAAATGAATCAAGTGCTTGTTCATGTGCTGAAAGATCATGCTGCTCAAATATCATGACAGGATGCTCGAGTGTTTCGTCAATTCTTTCAAATCGCGCTTGATCTGCAACAACGACTTTAGGATCTGCATCATTAATTGCTTTAATTGCCTCAGTACCTTTCCACCAACCATTCAATCCGCAGGCAATTGCACCAAGACTGACTGTGGCCCAAAAAAATATTATCCACTCAGGTGAATTGGCAGCATATATAGCCACCCTATCTCCTTGTTGAACATCATATTTAGTCTGAAGAATATGTGCAGCCTTTTTTACAAGAGTTAAATGTTGATTGAAGGTAATAACTTGGTCTTTAAATATTAAATAAGGTTTGTCGCCATGTGCTGCAGATGATTCAATGAAATCCACCAATGACTTGGGCCTATTTTTAAAGACATCCATCTGTACTCCAAGAACATTTTCTTGATGAATTTCAAAAAAAGGTTGCTCGTTAATTAGGGCTTGAATATATTTATCTGAATGCAACATTAGGATTTAACTATCTTATAAATATATTCATTAATCAACGAGTATCAAGAGGATTTTTTTTGTCAAGAAATCTAATCATTTAATTTATATTGTTAGAAAATTCATGATTCGTTATAGTGGATTAGATAGAACTTTAAGAATAAATTTTTATAAATAGATATGTCGACTAATAAACCTCAACCATTGGCAGTGATTACTGGCGGAGCCTCTGGAATTGGTCTAGGCGCAGTAAAACGTTTTTTAAAAGAAGGATATGAGGTGTTGAGCATAGACGCTAATAAAGAAGCTGGAGATAAATCAATCAATGACCTTAAATCAGATACATACAAATTAAATTTTACTCATTGCGATATAACAAATCATTCTCAAATTGAGTCTATTTTTAATGCCTTATTAGAGGAAAAACGCCCTGTTCAAGTATTAATTAATTGTGCAGGCATCAGCCCAGCATTGAATCCCTTGCATGAATACTCAGTGGATGAATGGCTCAGAACCATAGACATAAATTTACATGGAACTTTTTATGCTTGTAGAGAATTCTTAAAGCTTGCTACTGCGATGAACATTGAAGAAGGTGCCATTGTGAATGTGGCATCGATAATGGGAACAAGAGCTAGTGCGGCTCAAGCTTCGTATGGTGCCTCCAAACATGCCGTGGTTGGTCTCACCAAATCAATTGCGCAAGACTACGCAACGATGAACATAAGGGCAAATGCAATCGGTCCAGGTGTCATAGATACGCCAATGAATACAGAATTGATGAAAGATGAAAATGTCATGCAATACCTTTTACAAAGAGTTCCTATGAAAAGAGTGGCTTCTGCAGATGAAGTGGCTAATTTAATATATTTTTTAGCATCATCAGAAGCATCTTATATTACAGGATCTTATTACCCCATTGATGGTGGGTATCTTGCAAGCTGATATTTTTACAAATAAAACTGTCTTAATTACAGGTGCTGCCAGTGGAATTGGTAGAGGCTTGGCATTGCATGCTGCAAAACTTCAAATGAATGTAGTCTTAATGGACCTCAACAAAAATGGTTTAAGTGAGACTCATAGCCTGATGGCAGATTGTCCATCGATGATCATCCAGTGTGATGTATCTAACTTAGAAGACTTTGCAAAAGCGAAAGAACAAATTGAAAGTGAGTTTGGCACAGTTCATTTCCTATTTAATAACGCAGGAATCTTTTTAGAAGGTAGAGCATGGAAAGCAGACCAAAAAAACTGGCAACGAATTATTGATGTAAATTTAATGAGTGTAATTTATGGCTTAAATCTGTTTGTTGATGAGATGGTTGCTAGCCAAGAACGCTGTCACATTATTAATACATCATCCATGGCAGGTATCATTGTTGGCCCTGCGCTTGCTCCTTATACAACTACCAAACATGCAGTTGTGGGTTTAACCCGAACCTTGCATGAGGATCTAGCAGACAATGATAAGGTTGGGGTGTCCGTACTCTGTCCTGGATTAGTTCAAACCAACATCATTGAAAGAGATCACCTTGGATTAGATCTTGACGAATCCTCAATTGACCAACACGAAAGCGCCAAGAATAATGCTCAATGGCTTGCTGATGGCGTTAAAGAAGGGATGAGTCCTGAAGACTTAGCTATTATTGTTTTTAAAAAAATTGAAAATGATGAATTTTGGATACTAACTCACCCAGAGTTTGTAGAAGTTTATGAAACTTATGCAAATGAAATTACAACAAACAAAAATAATTTAGATTAATTTAAATTGGTTTTTTTTAAGACTTCTTTAAAGGAGACGATTTTAAAATTTTGATTCTTCAGTTCACCACCATCATAGTTGTAACCATCCTGAGCTACCATCAGACCTTTAGAAAACTCTCCACCAAAATTAAAGCTTGAAACAGAAATACCATCGGTATCAGATGTTCCATCTATTCCACCATCCTTATCTGAAATCTTAAAACTGGTGATAAAAGCATAAGGCGCATTTCTATTATAAAGATTATATTTATTATCGCCCTGAGAAGAGAGAACCACATACCCTTCTGTGGCTGAAGTCTTATACAAAGCAACACCCTCTGGATCACCACCAATATTTCCTTTACGAGAATCAACAATAAATGGTGACTCGAATGGAAATTCTGAAGAGAGGTCATAAGCTTTTAAAACTCCATTAGTTTCTTCCTCAGAAATAAATAAAGCCTGATTTTCATCGTCAAACACACAGCCCTCTGACTCACCCCCATTATCAAAGGTTCCAACCAAAGTAGAATTGTCTAAAGTCCACAATTCAACGCTTGGTCCCATGTCCTCAGTGACAAAGGCAACTGGAACAGAGTTAATTAATCCCATACAAATACCATAAATATTTATTGCAGATAACGTGGTTGACGTTCTAGTGGCTGTCGAAAAAATATCAGCATGATTGCTTGTATTAAAAAAATCATTTTGATTAAAGACCCAATATTCTATGGCCTGTATGCTTCTGTTGGTTGCTGTAACAAATACTTGATTATTAAGTTGACGAACATCAATATTATTTATGTTGCCCAGTGGCGCATAGCTTAATTCATTGCCCTCTAGATCATATAAATAAACGCCTGATTTTTTGTCTGTTCCGAAGATTAATGAATTAGCTGGATTGTCAAAATTAATAATAATAGCTGGATCGTCCGCAGCATCCTCTGCAGTGATGACAGGAGGAGTTTCATAACTGGCATAAATATTTGGATCTTGAGAGCATGAAAAAATAAACAATAACAAAAAAGCCAGCGCAAAGCTGGCTTTGTTTTGATATTGCAATGCTTTAGTAGGTATATCTAAATCCAATCGAGTAGGTTGTTCCATACTCATCGTATTGTGATAAACGGTCTTTGAAACCCCAGTAATAATATTCAGGTTCATCAGTTAAATTAATTCCCTCAGCTCTAATAGTAAGATTATCGTTGATTTTATATTTAAGAGTAAAGTCCAATTGTGAATGATCATCAACATATCTAGAATTGTCTAAAGAAACTGTATCTATATCTCCTTCCTCATCAGCAAGCCAATCTAAGTAATCTCCTCTTGAGGAAAGAGCAAGACGAGCATCAATTTTACCTTTGTCATATCCAATTGAAATATTGCTTTGTCGGTCTGATAATTTTCTAAATGGAGTTGTAAAGGATTGATTATCTTCAAATGAGAAAGTGCTATCACCGTCAGTGTAAGTCATATTCATAGCTAAATATAATCCATCAAACGGTGCAGAAAGAAAATCAAATTCTTGCTGGTAGTTAAATTCTAAACCTTTAATATCTGATTCTTCTGCATTGATATAAGTTTTAACACCATCATTAAAATTGATCCCGTTGATTGTTGCGGTTTTTTGATATGTTGGATAGATTGCGTTATCTATTTGCTTAAGAAAAATTCCAACGCTTAAGAAAAATAATTCATCGCCATAATACTCATAAGATAAATCAAAATTATTTGCCTCATAGGGTTCTAAATCAGGGTTTCCATATGAGCCTTTAATATCATCGATATCTCTTTCAACTTCAGCTACCGGAGCAGCATAGGAAAACTTAGGTCTTGAAAGTGCTCGCCAAATTGCACCTCGAATAAGTTCATTTTCTGAAAGAAAATATTTGACAGTTAGATTAGGAGATACAAATGTGTAGCTATTGGAGCCATAAGTTTTAGTTGTTCCTGAATCGTATGCTGATGATTCAAAATCAGTATCCTCAACTCTTATACCTGCAATGATTAAAGCATTTTCAGCCTCAATTGTAGTCATTGCGTATAAAGATAAAACATCTTCCTGAGCAGTAAAATCTGACTCTAATAATTCTTGACCATCAAGTGTCATTGATGATAGTTGGGATTTCATTTGCGCAGTCGCAGCAGCAGACGCATGGGCAGCGAATGTTTGACCAGCAAACGGCCAGGCAATTGTTACAGGATCAAAATCTGCCATTGTTTTTCCATCCCACTCATAAAAATCTTTATTTTCATCTCTGATAACTTCGCGAGTTCTGTATTTAAATCCAAATTTAATTGTAGAAGGCAAATCACCAAAATATGAATCTTTTTGAAAATCAACCTTAAAAGCTGTCTCTTCATCTTCAATGGTTGATCGCTCCAGCTCTAATTCTTTAAAATTTAAATTTGCAGGATCATAAAGCTCCCTATAAGCGGGATAAACATTCAAAAATGGCTTTTTAGGATCGCTAAAGTTGTATTGGCCTAAAGCTGTATCGCTGCTTAATGCTTTTAAATTTGTACAATCTTCATCTTTGCCTGCCCTTAAATAACATCTAAAAGTTACATCGGCATTATCAGTATCATCTTGTTCAGCATAAGAGTAACTAAGTTGAAATGAAGTATCCCATTCTCCAATTACAGTATCTCCTCCAAAATTAATTGCTTGGATCGTTCTAATCTCCTCACGCACTCTACTTTCAGCATCATGGCGAATCCTTGATGTTTCCATGAGTGTGTCTGTTGTGGTGCCAGTTTGAGTGATTTTTCCGTACTCGTCTTTCCAACGTAACTCATCATCCACATACTCATTCCAAAATGCTTTTACATACAATGTGGTCACATCACTAACTAGAAAATCAATATCATAGGTAAGACCATATCTTTCTCTGGTTAGATCGTAATAGCGCATCTCCCAATCATCATTCATTTCTTTTAAGCCAACAGAGTTTGTTTCCCAACCATATCCAGTTTCATTGTTATAGGATACGATTTGTTTACTTGAGTATGTAATACCAATAACGTGTGCTGAAGTTTCAGAAATTTTATCACCATAAGTTAAGGCTATTTTAGGATTATCGCTACTTTCAGAATTTTCATTGTATGAAGTATCAAACTTCATTTTAAATAATGTTTTTTTAAGGCTGCTAGGATTCTTTGTATTAAATTCAACTCTGCCTCCAATTGAATCAGCATCTTGGTCAGGCGTTAAACTTTTGGATATAACAATACTATCAAGTAACTCTGTAGGAACTCCATCAAGCATAACACTTCTATCGCCTTCAGGTGCGGTGACAGTTGCTCCATTAATTGCAACGGTATTAAGATCTGAGCTTAGACCACGAATGGAGACATATCTTCCCTCACCCTGATCATTCTCGACAGCAATTCCGGATACCCTTCTTACTGCCTCTGCAGCTGTTGTATCTGGAAATTCACCTAGGGCATCGGAATCAATAACAGAAATAATTTGCCCAGAAGCTCTTTGTTTATCAATTGCGCTGATTAAACTTGCTTTTGTTCCAACTACAACGACCTCTTCAACATTCTCTATTTCTGAATCCTGAGAGTATAAAATGCCTGCAAATAATAAATTGATAAGTAATATTTTTTTCATATAATTTTCCCTCTATAAGATTTGTCTAAATTACTTAATAAAAGTGTCATTTTTGTGAACTAGATAAATCTTTTGTGGAACTTTTATGTGAAGAATTTGAATTTAAAATTTGTATATTTTTAAACATTTGTCGATAATTAATATATGCAGCCAGCTAAACAAAAAAGAAGTCAAGAAAGAGTTGAAAAAATATTATCTGTTGCTGATGAAATTCTATGCGAGGGTCTTATTTCCGACTTAACAATTGCAAATATTTCAAAAGTTGCTGAACTAAAACGCACTTCAACTTATAAATTTTTTGAAACCCCCGATGATATTAAAATAGCCCTAATAGAAAAATATGTTGATGCCTGCTCATTACATTTATCCAACAATCTCAGCTCTAAAGTAAGTAATGAGTATCAACAATGTATTATGGATTGTTGTGAAATTATCCATGAGTTTTTTCGCAATCAGTCTGGTGCAAAAAAACTAATTCTAGAAAATACAATAAGTCCGCCTGTTCCAAGTAAGGAGATGCAAAAAGTATCAGTTATGATTCAAAAGCATTTAGAGAAAAACCTTACCCTTCCTTCCATGTTTAACAAAGAAGGTGTTTTTTTGGTTGTAACGCAAATCATATTTGCAGTCCTATCTCTGGATGTGAAAGAAACATCTGATTTAACTCAAGTTGGTTTAAATGAAGCAGCTCGATCAAGCCATGCTTATTTACTTAGCTGCATTGCGATAGAGAGCTAAGAAGGAGAGCCTGCAAAAATAACCTGCAGTAACTCATCCTCAACTTCAAGATTTAATGTGGACTTACCAATAAATTGGGTCTTAGAGATGACCCAATGATCATCTATTTTTAAGTATTCATCTATATATCTTCCTTGCAAAGTCACGATGGAGTTGTCTTTGGTATTAATCAATGAATAAGTTAAAGCCCATTCCCCTGAAGCATTTTCTTTATCGATAACATTAATTATTGGATTATGAGCATGATGAGATTCAAGCATAAAGTCATGACACGCTACCTCGGTAAATAATTTTACTAAATCATCTCTATGGTTAAACTTACCTACTGGTCCATAGTCAATTTCACAATGCTCTGCGTTAAGTGTGGTTTTCATTAACTCAACATCCTTAGCATCACATGCATTTAAATAGGTATGTTTCAAATTCTTAATAGCTATGACGTCTTCAAGTGCTTGAACTCGTTTTTCTAAATCTTTAGACACCAAACAGCACCCTTAAAAAAACATAGAATAAAATACTGAGAACTGCTCCAATTGGGATCGTAATGACCCATGATGCAAAAATACGATAAACTGATGGCCAATCAATATCTCTAATGCTATTTGCTAATCCAACTCCAATCACTCCACCTATGAGGGTGTGAGTTGTCGAGATTGGAAAACCCAAATATGATGCAAAAACAACTGTGCTAGCTGTTGCCATGTTTGCTGAAAATCCTAGACTTGGCGTAAGCGTAGTGATTTTCTCACCAACGGTCTTAATAACTTTATGACCTAAAGTTGCAAGTCCCAAAACAATACCCACGCCTCCTAAAAGCAGAATAAGAGGATTTATTGCTGATGTTGAAGATAAATCATTCGAATTAACTACAGAAAAAATTGCTGCCAAAGGGCCAATTGCATTTGCAACATCATTTGACCCATGAGCAAATGCCATAGCGCATGCTGTAACGATCATTAAGATTCCAAATGCTGATTCAATATCGCCCTTAGATGCGATGCTTGATCTCTTTATCCTTAATGCGAATGATGTAACTAAAGCGGTGGATAAGGCAATTAATGCTGTAAATGCCCAAACCTCGTTATCATTCCATGAAAAACCTATATGTGTTAACCCCTTTCTTGCAATCACCTGAGCTATAACTCCTGCTACGAAGAAGCTATAAAAAGGAATGTAAAAAATAGCTGCATCAATTTTATCCTTTGCTTGTAAGATAAGTTTTTTTGCGCTGAAGTAGATAAAAAAAGCTAGAAGACCTGAAATTAGAGGGGACGTAATCCAACTTGAAGCTATCTCGCCGACTTTTGGCCAGGATACTGCATCAATTCCTTTAGTTACTAGAACAAAGCCAATGATTGCCCCGACAATTGAGTGAGTTGTAGAGACGGGCCAGCCTTTGTTGCTAGCAAGATAAAGCCAGGTCCCAGCTGCTAACAAAGAAGACATCATGCCGATTATAAAAATATTAAGGTCATTTGAGTATAAATCTGGATCCACTATTCCTTTCCGAATTGTTGATGTGACTTCACCTCCAGCCAAAAAAGCTCCAAGAAATTCAAAAATGGCTGCAATAATAACTGCCTGCTTAAGTGTTAAGGCTTTAGAGCCAACTGATGTGCCCATGGCATTAGCAACGTCATTTGCACCGATGCCCCAGGCCATAAAAAAGCCAAGAATCATGGCGATTGCTAAAATTAAGAATGGAGACAGGAATAAGGTTTCCATATATATTTTTTCTTTTTAATATGCCACTAATTATGCACTGTTTTGGACAAAATTATGTGCCAAATTAGTGAAGTTTTTTTTCTAATCACAAAAGCTCCTCTGAATGTTTTAAAATAAAATATGGTCATTACTTTTAATCAAAAGGAATATCAAAAACTTAATGATAAATCCTATCAGCTTGAAAAAAGAAGACTACAAATTGAGTTGTTAAAACTCCAAGAGGATGTCATTAAAAACAAACGAAAGATTTGTATTGTTTTAGAAGGAAGAGATACCGCAGGAAAAAGCTCTGCATATAAATTTTTTACTCAATACTTAATTCCAAAAAACTTTAAGTATGTAAATCTTGGCATTCCTACAAAATGGGAATCAACACATTGGTTTCAACGCTGGAAAAAAGTAATTCCTAAAAAAGGTGAGATCGCCTTTTTAGATAGATCTTGGTATACCCGAGCACTGACAGAGCCAGTTATGGGCTATTGCAACGAGAAGCAATACAGAGATTTTATGAATCAAGTAATCCCATGGGAGCAAAAGCTTATTGATGGCGGTGTTGAGATTATTAAATTTTATTTCTCACTTTCTAAGGATCAACAAAAAAGAAGAATGAAAGCTCGCAAGTTTTCTGAATTGAAGTATTGGAAGCTCTCTCCTAATGATGAACGCATTGTGACTAAATGGGATGCTTTTACACTTTATAAAGAACAAATGTTTGAGAAGACATCTCCTAATTTCTCTCCTTGGATAGCAATCAATGCAAACAATAAAATGATTGCTCGCTTAACTGCATTGAGATTTCTACTTAATCAAACAGATTATCAAAACAAGAAACTTCTAAAACCTCTTACCTGGTCAAAAAATATTAATAACTACAAAGTTATGTTAGAAGGTGTTGAGTTTAATAATTTGGACTATGAGCAATACAAGGTTTTAAGCAAATACATGGATGACGAATAAATGAAAATTGCGTCAATTGACATTGGGACCAATGCTATTAAATCTAAGATATTTAAGACAACACCTGCATCAATTGAATTTATTCAAGGAATTAGATCTCCCATAAGACTGGGAAGTGATGTGTTTAGTGAGGGAGAACTCAGTTTAGGCAAGTTAGATCAGGTCATTGAAACCATTCGAGAATACGAGGAAATATTTAAAGAAAATTCCATAAGTCATTATGAGATAGTCGCCACATCAGCTTTCAGGGATACCTCTAACTCTGAAGATGCCAGACGTTACGTAGAAAGAGCGATTAATCATCCGCTAAGGGTAATATCTGGATTAGAAGAAGCAAAATTGATTAGATTTCATCCGAAAAGTAATACTGGTAAAAATAAAATTTTTGTAGATTTAGGGGGCGGAAGTACTGAATTCTTTATTCGCAATGAAGAAGATACAATTATTAGATCTTTTCAGCTTGGAGCTGTCAGGAATATGCTCAAGAGAGATGAAAAAGAAGAATGGTGCCGCCTGGAAGAATGGCTTCAATCAACCAAGTCAAAGAAAAAATTAATTGGTATTGGAGGCAATATTAGATCATTTCTTAATTCCCATGGATCAAAAGAAATGTCACTGAATGAATTTATTAAAAAATCTAAAAGACTATCGATGATGAATACCAAGGAAAAAATAAAGAAATATAAATTTTCTCCAGATAGAGCTGACGTAATCGATCATGCGTTACATGTTTTTAAATTTATTGCAGAACAGCTTGAGATTCAAACAATTACATCAACTAAATGGGGGATTTCAGATTCAATAGCTATAAAATTATTCCACGAACTATATTCAAGTAAAGTTACTATTTCATAAGTTTTAAATAGAAATAACTTTATCAATTATCTCAAAATGCGATTTCTATTGAATAATCTATAAATATAAAAAATTATTTTAGCAATTAAGATGCAGGCAAGGTAAACCAAAAGTCTGAGCCACTTCCTTGCCTTGAATCAACACCTACCTCACCCTGTAAATTATTTACAAGATTTCTTACGATCGCTAAACCTAATCCACTGCCTTGCTTGGTATTGGCGCGAGCTGCTGCAGTTCTATAGAATCTTTTGAAAACTAATCGTTGATCCTCATCGGGTACGCCCTCTCCAAAATCTAGAACAGAGATTTTTACAAATCCTCCTTGCTTTCTGATTCTTACCTCAACCTCAGAATCATCCGGAGAATATTTAAATGCATTATCAAGTAAATTATTTAAGATTCTTTCAACTGCCTGAATATCGGCCTGAACACTAATGTCAGTAGAACGTTCAAATTTTAGATTAATGTTTTTTTGCTTGGCTTTATTTTTAAAAGCCAAGAGAACTGAATCAACAACATCATTCAATATGATGTCCTTAATGACTAATTTCAGTTCTCCGTATTCAATCCTAGACAAATCAATTAAGGAGGTAACCATTTCACTCAATCTATTTGCATTATGCAAAATGGCTTTTGAGAAAGTTTTTGCATCTTTTTTGTCATCAAGCGCTCCATCCAAAAGAGTTTCTGAATTAGCTTTTATAACACTTACTGGAGTTCTAAGCTCATGCGATAAATTTGAAACAAAATCCCTTCGCATTGAATCCATCTGTCTCAACTGAGTGATATCATGAGCCACCAAAATCATTCCCCTCGTAGCCTTAGATTTATTCATGTGCGCGAGGATCCATCGCGTTTTATCATCCTCGTCTTCAATCTCAAATTCATCATCAAACATTCCTCTTTTTTGGGCTTTTTTGAACATATTAGAAATTGAAGGAATTCCAAGCTCATCTATAGAGAGACCTACGATTTCATCAAATCCAAAAATTTGCAGAATAAAATCATTTCGAAAGTTTATGGTCCCATCTTGATCACACATTAAAATCCCCTCGCCAAGCCCATCCAGCACAGAACCAAATTGATTGCGTTGCTTTGCTATCAATGAAATCTGATTCTTAAGATCGGTAGAAATCGAAGAAATATCTCTAGCCACAGAACCAATTTCATCAGATCTTTCCACTGGTAAAGATTTTAAATCTTTCTTTTTATAGCTCCCCTCACCAATGGCGGATGCTACTTTTTCCAAATCGACTAGACTGGCTCTCATATAATTACCAGCTAATAAGCTTGCTAAGATCGATACAATAATACCGACAACAACAATTAAAGAAATTGAGTTCACCAAAGAGGCCAAAATTTCATCTAAGTACTCATATGGCACTGAGATTCTTATCACCATATCTTCACCACTAGAAGAATCAAGAATGGCAAAATAAAGCATTTCTTGATTGGTTGTTTCGCTGAATCTTTTGCTTGCACCTTTTCCGGCTTCAAATGCTTTTGCAACCTCCGGTCGATTCATATGATTTTCTAATACAAGAACTTCATTCATAGTTACATCGGAATCAACCAAAACAACCCCAGAACTATCAATAAGCGTGATTCTTGATTCAGATGCTTCAGAATATTCATCAATTTGGGACTTAAGAAAAACCAAATTTGCATTGTTTGATAGTGAGCCAATTGCTTTTGAAAGAATCTTTGCCTCATGAGATAGCTCAGTTTCTATTTGATTTTGAATTCCAAGAGATAGATCTCTTTGTGCTACTACAAAAGCTAAAGAAATTCCAACCAGAAGGCAAGATAAAATAATTATAAAGATTCGGGTTCGAATGCCCATCTTAAGAGTTAATCAGCGCTTCTTGCAAAACGATATCCCACACCTCGGATAGTCTGGATACAATTCCCAACTCCGAGCAGCTTTTCACGCAAGCGTTTAATATGAGTGTCGACGGTTCTAGTTGTAACATCTGAACTGTAACCCCATACTTCTTCAAGCAATTGATCTCTTGTTTGAACCCTGCCTCTTCTATCAAGAAGGTGTTTTAGAAGTCTAAACTCAAGAGATGTTAAAGCGATTTCTTCATCACTAATAAATACCTGGTGCGCATCCAAATTCATCCTTAAATCGCCTGCTTCTATATTAGAATCATCATTTTCTTGCTGCGTACTATTAGTTCCTCTTTTTAAGATAGCTTTTACCCTTAAGATTAATTCTCTTACACTAAAAGGTTTAGTGACATAATCATCGGCACCCAATTCAAAACCGACGACTCTATCGACTTCTTCAGTTTTAGCCGTTAGGATTATTACAGGAATATGTTTTGTTTTAGCTTCAGATTTAATATCTCGACATAAAGTCAGGCCTGAACCATCTGGTAACATTAAATCTAAAATAACTACATCTATCTTTTTTGCAGCCAAGGCTTTTTCACCTTCTGCTATTGATTCTGCTTGAACTACTTTAAAAGACTCTTTGGATAAATTGTAATCTATCGTTTTTCGAATATCAGGCTCGTCTTCGATAATTAAAACGCAATGTGACATATTTACCTTTTTTGTTAGAACCCCTTTATACAATAAATTTTAATAAGAGTTAATTGCATTATTGATGATTTTTCTCATTGGACACAAAAATGTAGCTAAATTGTCTCTTGGATTATTGTTCTAATGTAACTCTTAATAGTTTTTTATGACCATTTTGGTTAAAAAAATATTCATTGATGAGTCAAGTTTGTTTATTAAAAAAGGCGCATATAGCGCCTTTTTATTAATCTAAACAACAATTATAAAGATACTAAAATTCGACCTTTGTGAAGAGTACCACAATGACCTTGATAAAGGTTTGCTAAATGCATCTGACCTTCATCTTGTAGAAATTTTACTTTTAAATCACAAGTATAATTAGAGTCAATTACTCGATGATCATCGAATTGAATGTAGTCTGCAAAGAGTCCAAATAAAACGACATCGTGATGATGTGATGGAATTTCTTTACTTAATAGGATACTTCCATCGTCGGCTGAGGTGAAGCACCCTACAGAGCCTTTGGGACAAATTTTAGCTACCAATGACGAATCATATATAACAGCTATTTCAGGAGCATCACTCTCCAGAATTGATTGAGCTTTTGAATATATTGAATTATTAGCAAAAACGTTTACTGCTAATCCAAATATTGCTATGAGCATAAATTTATTAACGTTTTTCATATTATTTCCTTGTTACAATAATTACATTTATGTAACATTAATGTGAACAATATGTGACAAATAAGAAAAAGTCAAATAATGTTACAAATTTACAAAATATGCAAAATATATGAAATTTTTAGTTTTTATGGTGTCAAAAATTTAGATTGACTTAAGATTAATTTTTCTCATTGGACGCAAAAATTTCGCGCAATTGTGTTTTAGAAAATTTGCCAGAAGCAACTCTAGGAAGGTCCTCATGATCAATTTGAATCAATGAAGGAATTTTAAAAGCAGCTAATTTTTCGTGTAAAAAATCTTTTAATTCTTGTTCTGATAATTCCATTGATGGTTTCAGACATATTGCAACACACAAAGTTTCACCAAGACGCTCTTCTGGAATACCAAATACTGCTGCCTCTTGCACATATGGATGATCATAGATAGCGGTTTCAACTTCAATACATGAAATGTTTTCGCCACCTCTAATTACCATATCTTTTACTCGATCAACAATGTAGACAAATCCATCATCGATGTAACCGAGATCTCCAGATTTAAACCAACCATCATCATTAAAAACCTCTTTGGTTGCCTCTTCGTTTTTCCAATATCCAACCATGTTGGCAGGACTTTTAATGACAATTTCTCCAATTGCTTTAGGTTCATCTAAAAAATTCCAATTCTCATCAATAATCGCAACATCTGTTACTGGAGGTATGGCTCTTCCACAGCTGCCAGGATGCTTAAGGTAATCTTTCCCTAAATTTAATGTGCCTGCTGCATTTGTCTCAGTAAGGCCGTAACCTATTGAAGGTTCGCTGTCTTTAAAACCATCTTTTAATTTTTTTACATGCTCTGGTGGCCTCGGTGCCCCGCCTCCACTGAGCTCCTTAAAAGTTGAAAGATCATATTTGTCTCTATCTGGATGAGTTAACAAGTCCCAAGTTTGCGTAGGAACTCCTGTTATAGCACCTATTTTTTCATCTTGAATGAGTTGCAATGCTGAGGTTGGATCCCACTTGGGCATCATCACCATTTTTCGTCCAGCAATGATACTCATCAAAAATCCAGAGTGACTTCCAGTGACATGAAACAATGGGACACAATGCAGAATTGCAGATTGATTGACTGGAGTTGTTTCTGTTTTCTCTAAAGTTTCAGTTTGATTATCAGCAGCTTCAACTTCTCGTTTTAGGGTAGTGACCAATGCCCAACTGAATAAGGTGGCTAAGATGTTACGATGACTTGAAAGCACCCCTTTTGGAAAACCAGTAGAGCCTGATGTATAAAAGATAGTTGCATTATCATTTGTTTCAACTGTGCTTTTAAACTCATCTGATTTTGATTCTATAAAAGCATTAAACTCTGTAAAACCATGATCCTTAGTTTCAGGCCTTACGATAATTTTTTTAAGCTCCGTAAATTTTTCTAGCCCCTGAAGACGTTTTTGATCTCCAATTAAGATTGATGCCTCGGAATTCTCTAAGCCATATGAAATTTCACTTGGCACCCACCAAGAATTTAAAAGAACACAAACTGCTCCCATGGAGGTTATAGCCATAAAAGAAATAATGTACTCAGGATTATTTGCCATGCAGATAGCCACACGATCGCCTTTTTTAACTCCAACATCTTTTAATGCATTAGCAGTTTGGGCAGCCTTCTTATGTATATCTTGAAATGAATATCGCTCGTCATTAAAAACAATAAATTCCCACTCTGGGAAAAGTAATCCAAACTCAAAAAAAGCAGTTAGAGTTTTGGGTGCATTGGTAAATTCACGATAAGTGATACCTGAATCATGCAACTCCTCATGAAAGGCAAAAACTTGATCAGAAGCAGTTAATCGTTCTAGAGTTTCTGTGTATTTATCTGT
>Ga0209036_1000321_pt1 | contig 20354 bp, 22 predicted proteins | sample MarorgKNORR_S2LV_3_FD_188222 | JGI IMG/M metagenome (GOLD analysis project Ga0209036, IMG submission 188222) | Marine microbial communities from the Southern Atlantic Ocean, analyzing organic carbon cycling - DCM_A/KNORR_S2/LV (SPAdes) (version 2) | ecosystem: Environmental > Aquatic > Marine >... | reverse complement strand
AAAGTAAGAGCTATTTCTTTACCAATTCTTTTAGCAGCACCTGTTATAAATATAGTCTTGTTCATTTGCACTTAAATATAATATTTTTGTACATATTAAACTTTTCTTGCTCAACTTTCTCTTTTGGAGTGCTTGATAAGATAGAAAAATTAGTATTTCTGATTTCTTTAACCAGTTTTAATATGAAATCTTTAGTCTTTTCTAGTTTTGGTAATGTAACTAGTTTATTAATCAGATCTTCATTTCTCTTAAAATTTGATGTGATTAAAATTGAAATCAAATCGTTATCATTAATTTTCATATCAATTTTTGATATGTTTTTTAATATATTAGACGCATGTTTAAATTCATTAGGTATTGGCAGCTGCTCTCCTATTTCAAAATCATTATTTATTTGAAGTTCTGCCCATCTTACTTCAGGATCTTTATGCGAATGGCAACTGGCAATATTTAAATTTTTAAAGAATGGATTTTTTAAATTCAGTGTTATTATTTTTTCAAAATAAATATTCGGATAAGAACTATTTAAAGCTCTTGCAGTTTCTGACCATATCCTGTCAGTAGATAATTTTTTTATCTCATCGTTTGAAACTATCTTATTAATACTATCTATAGTTGTATCGTTAATATTGAAATCTTTTAAATGCTCATAAGTAAAAAGTCTTGCTAGTCTTATAGCTCTTAATGGGTCCTCATAGAAAGCATCTGAAACATGCCTAAATAGTTTATTTTTAATATCATGCTGACCGTTAAACGGATCAATAATGTTGCCTTCTTCATCTTCAGCAATAGCATTTATTGTGAAATCTCTTCTAGATAAATCTTCTTCTAGTGTTACATCTTTCCCGAAGTAAAATGTAAAACCATGGTATCCAGTTCCAGATTTCTTTTCAGTTCTTGCAAGAGCATATTCCTCACTTGTATCAGGATGCAAAAAGACTGGAAAATCTTTACCAATTGGCTTAAAGCCATCTGCCACCATTTCTTCAGGAGACGAACCGATGACGACCCAATCGTTATCCGCTGACCTTACACCTAGTAAAGAATCTCTCACAGCGCCACCAACTTTATAAATTTTCATTTTCTTTTGACTTGAATCAGCCTTTTATCTTCTAATCTCAAAGCTGTAAGTTTATTCCCCCAAACACATCCGGTATCTAATCCAATTATATTATCTAATTTTGTTTTACCTTCAAGTGCTGCCCAATGACCAAAAATAATATTTTCTTTTTCTTTAAGATTATTATGAGTTTGAACAAACCACGGTATATGATTGTGCTCTGATTTTAAATCTTTTTTCTTAAGCTTCAAGCCTCCCTGTTTATCTAAATACCGCATTCTTGTGAAGTAATTGATTATCGTTCTATATCTTTCATAACCCTCTAAATCATCTTTCCATAATGCTGGCCTATCACCCCACATATTTTCAAGAATATTAAAAGAGTCATTTTTCATAACCACTTTCATTTCATCTGAAAGATTTTTTGCTTTCTTTAGATCCCAAATAAATGGTATTCCAGCATGACTAATCCAAAATGATTCTTTTGATGATTTAATTTTGATCGTTAGTAAGAGGGGGAGTTTTTTTAACCAGCTATAAATCTTGTTACTATTTTTTGAGTTAAGAATATTCTTAAGAGACTCGTTTTTCTTTTTGTGCTCCAAGAGGTAAAGTAGGTAAAAATCATGATTTCCTAGGACAGCTCTTACAGATTTTTTATTTTTGAGGCAGAAATTTAGTACCTCAAGTGATTTTGGGCCTCTATTTACTAGATCTCCTGCAAATATCAATAAATCTTTATTTGGATTGAAATTAATTTTCTTACAAAGTAATTTTAACTCATCGTAACAACCTTGAACGTCACCAATAACATAATGCGCCATTAAGCCGAATATACCTTTGCTAGATTAATAAAATCAGTTAATGGAATTTCTTCAGATCTCTTAGTTGGGTCTATATTTGTTTTATCCCAATCGATGTCTAACTTCTTTAAATTATTTTTTATATTTTTTCTTTTTGAAGAAAAAGCTAGATCAATTATTTTATAAAGATTGTCTTTTATGGATAGGTCATAATTTAAATCTTTCTTTGGAAGTAGTCTTATAAAGCTTGAATTTACTTTTGGTTTTATATCAAATGCCTCTGGTGGCACATCAAATAAAATTTCACTATTAAAAAATGCTGAGATCTTAATTGCAAGTTTACCCCAATTTTTTGACGCTACTTGGCCTGTAATTTTTTGCGCAACTTCTTTTTGAACTAAGAAATGCATATCTATTATCTTTTGATAGTCATTTAATAACTTTAAGATTATTTGAGTAGAAATATTATAGGGAAGGTTGCCTACTATTCTTTTTTCGACCTTTAAGTCTTCTAACTTAAATTTAAGAATATCTTCATTTATAAAATTAAAATTAGCAGGACCTTTAAATTTATTTTTTAGGGTTTCAATATTGTCTGCATCAATATCTATGGCAGTAATATTAATGTTTTCTGTATTTATTTGATTGGTAAGAGCACCAATACCTGGACCAATTTCAATAAAATTATCTGAGTCATTTGGAGAAATCACTTCACCCATCTCAAATAATATAGCTGGATCTATTAAATAGTTTTGACCATATTTCCTCCTGATATCTCTTGAACTCATTAAATTAATTTTTTTGCAGTCTTTATTGCAAGGATTAGAGATGAAGTGTCAGCTTTGTTGGTTCCTGAAATATCTAGAGCAACACCATGATCAACAGAAGTTCTAATTATTGGTACTCCAAGAGTTATATTAATAGAATTACCAAAACTTAATGCCTTTAAGACCGGAAGAACTTGATCATGATACATTCCAAGATATGCATCAGTTTCTTTTAAAATCTTATGCGAGAATGCAGTATCAGCTGAGATAGGCATTGAAACATTAATATTACTTTTCCTTAATTCCTTAACTGCTGGTTTTATATGCTCTAATTCTTCCTTACCAATTTTACCGTTTTCACCAGCATGGGGATTCAATCCTAATATTTTTATATTTGGTTTTTTAATATTAAATTTATCCTTAAGATCATTATTAAGAATCCTGATTTTATTTTTTATAAGATTTTTTGTAATTTTCTTTGGGACACTTTTTAAAGGTATATGAGTTGTTGCCAAAGCAACTCTTAGCTTATTAGAAGCAAGCATCATCAGAACATCATCACTTTTAGTAACTTTTTGAATATATTCTGTATGACCAGTAAATGTTTTACTAACAGATATGATCGTTTCTTTATTCAAAGGGCCTGTTACCAAAGCTACATCTTTATTATCAATAGTTTTTTTAATAGCATAATCAAGAACATCTAAGACATATTGGGCATTAAGTGTTGTAAGCTTGCCCGCGTTAGTGTTTTTACAATTGGAAACTTTAATTATCTGTATTGAAGATTTTTTATTTTTTTTAATTTCTTCTAGATTATCTAACTCAACTATCTTAAGTCTTTTTTTTAGTTTATTAGCTCTATCACCAAAAAGTTTTGGATCCCCAACAACAACAACAGGGACCTTTAGAGCTTCCCATTCTTTCGATAGTGCTAATTGGATTATTAGATCTGGACCAATACCAGCTGGCTCTCCAGGAGAATATATTATTTTTTTCAATCTAAGTTTTTAAATTCGACAAAAGCTTCTGCTCTCATTGTTCTGAGAGTATTTTCTAATTCTTCTTCAAATTTTCTTGCGTAGAGAATAGAGTAGGCCCTATCTTTTATTAATTCTTCAGTTAGTTCATGAGTTCTTTTTCCAACAACCTCTAGAAAATGAAAACCAAATTCAGTTTGAAATACCTCAGAAAGAATTCCAATATCTGTTTCAAGCATTGTTTTTTCAAATTCACTTGCAAGAACTCCCAATCCTAGCCAGCCCAAATCACCACCCAGTTTTGCTGATCCAGGGTCTTCTGAAAATTCATCTGCAAGAGAACTAAAATCCTCGCCTTGAAGGACTCTCTGTCTTATTTCGTTGAGCTGTTTTTCTGTATCTTCTTCACTTCTAATTGCTGAGGGTATTAAAAGAATATGTCTTGATTGCCATTGTTCTTCATATTTGACAAATTCTCCTCTCTTATCTTCAAGTTTTAGGATGTGATAGCCAGAACCACTTTCTAAAGGATCTGAAATATATCCAACAGATTTTTTATTTAGGGCTCTTTCAAATAACTCAGGCATATCAATAAGTCTTCTCCAATTAATAAGACCTCCAGTTGATGCATTTGAGCTAACTGAAAATTCACTAGCAATTTGTGCGAAATCACTTCCATCCTTAATTAATTCAATAATTTCATTTGCTTGATCGATATCTCTCACTAATATTTGTCTTACAAGAAGCTCTGGCTGTAATGCTCCAAGACTTTCGTCTGTAGCAATAAAAGCTTCGAATTCTTTCTCAGTGATATCTATATTTGAGTTTACTCTACCTCTTTGGATTCTTTGAATCCTCATCTCTCTTCTCATCTCTTCTCTGAGATCTTCGTATGAATCTCCGTTTTCTTCAATAAAGCCTATAAAACCCTCTAGAGTCATTTGATTATTAGATGCCAACCTTCCCATTGTTATATTAAGCTCTGCATCACTAATTTTAATACCAGCTCTATCAGCCATTTGTAACTGAAGTTCTTCAATTATGAGTTTTTCTGAAACTTGTTCCTCAATAATATTCTGGGGAGGTTTTTCAAGATTTTGATCTTCATATCTACCAATAATATCTTCAATAGTACTTTTAATTTGCGACTCCATTACAACTCCATCGTCAACAATGATTGCAATTCGATCTAAAACCTCTATCTTTGCATTAGATACAGACGAAAGGATTATTAATGATGCTGTAAGTAATTTTTTCATATTATTAATAATTAAGAATAGAATTATCCATCATCCTACCAATTTTTTTAAAAGACGAATTTAAACCCTTAAATTCAAATTGAAGATTAACTCTGCTCTTATTTTCAATTTCTATTATATTATCCCATGCATCATTTAGATACATATAAGAATTCGATTCTAGAATAGGAAGATATTTTGAGAGATTCTTATCTGAAGTGGTTAGCCTAAAAACAAAACAACAATTTTCATAACCAAGACCAAAAACAGATTCAATTTTAGAGTTCGAATCATCATCTCTTTTTAATTTTGCAATAATACTGAGATTATTTTTAATTTTTAAATCTGCATAAAATTCAGAATAGTCAAGAACTGTCATAAAATCACCAGCCATTCTCGTATACCTCTTTGCATATCCAACACTACCCTTATCAAAACTTTGTTTAATTGTGATACCTGCCATAGGAACTTTGTTCTGATCTTCTAAATAAGAGGAGTATGCCATTATCATTCTTTTCATATTTGGCATCCATTTTCCCATTAACATTAATGGCCCTTCATCCATTGGCATTTTCATCATATCCATATTCATTGTAGGCATTGCCATTGAACCCATTCCCATCATTCCCATATCCATTCCCATATTCATAGGCATATTCATATGCATATCATCTAGCCAGACCTTTCTATCTTCTAAATAGAACTTTTTAGAAACAGTTAAAGACATTTTATCCATATTCATTTTTCGTTTTTTATACTCAAAACTTAAAGTATAGAATTTTTGATCTCCTATCCTATCCATTCCTGAAAATCTTTCAGTGTTAAATAGTTGATTCATCATTGAAATCTTATGACTGTCAAAAACTGGATTCATATCTTGATCTTCGTATCCTACATATCCATATAAAAATCTTGGTTTTAAGATATGAAGATTCATTTTGTCTCTTTTAATGAAAAGGGTACTAACATCTATTTTAAAATTCGGTACATTTACAGAATTTGTTTTCATAGATTTATCATCTAAATTATATTTGATAGATTTCAATCCCAAACTTGAAGAAAGATTAATTCCATTAAAATATGTTTGATTTGTTATATTGAAATTTGAAAAAATTCTCGATCCTTCTTGTGGATTGTCTATAGCATAAAGAAATCTATTACTCCCATTTGCATTACCATAATAACCATGAATATTTTTTGCTTTAAAGTAAGAAATATTAAATTCTTGATGAAGTCTAAAATTATTAAAATTTTTCAAAAATTGCAGCTCAAGAGACGGCATAACTTTATAACCGTTGGTCAGTATAGGATTAAGAGTCTGAAAGCCTTGATGTTTAACTTGAATCCCAAAATTACCAAAAGAACCATTAATAGAAATATTTTGTTTAAGGTTTTGCTTTCTTTGTGATCCAATAGAAGTAATTTCACCTGCGATGTCTCTCAAAACAAGGCTATCTGAAGCTTTAGCCCAATCAACCTCAACCCATAATTTGTTTCTATCTCCATAATAATCATTAAGACTAAATGCCCATCGATCACTAGATTGATTGGCATAAAGATTTTCATATTCTTTATCTTTTTTAAAATAAAGAAAATCAAAATTACTAAGATTATTTGTTTTTCCATGAAGGTTTCTAAAATTACCTTCAAAACCCAAACCTCTTTCAGTAATATTTCTTGTGGCTAGAGTTATATCAGATTTATCTGATATTACTTTGTAATATGGAATCATGAAATCTAAACCATCTGAAGAATATGATAGCGAGGGTTCTAAAAAGCCAGTCATTCTTTCACTAGAGGTAGAAAAGGGTAAATATGGAAGTTTTAATATTGTCTTATCCAATACCTTAATTTTTATTTTTTGTGCAAAACCTCTTTTTGTTTGATCATCTAATTGTATCTTTTCAGCAACGAACTCCCATCCATTTCTAGAATCTGAACAAGAAGTCATTGATACATTATTTAATATAATTTTGTCTTTTAAATTTCCTTTAAGGTCACTGAAACTTAAAATTAGATTTCTATTATTAAGAAATGTATCACCGTTATAAAGTTCTATCGATTGCTTGTCTTTGTTAAATGAACCTTCTTTAGCTTTGAAGAAATAATCTTCTAAGTAGATATCCCCATTTTTCTTAAACTCAACAACACCATTTTTTCTATCAACTCTTGCTTTACCAGATTTAAGAACACCACTTGGGAAGTCAATCTCAACATTGCCATTTAAGATAAGAGCCTCATTATCAGTCATTTCAAATTTATCAGATTTAATATCAAGGCCTTCTATATCCTCAACAATTCCAAGGTATGGTGTATAAATTAGACAGGTATTATTGTTTGAAAGATTTTTTTTAAGAATGCCGTCCTCAACAAGACTTCCATTTAAATTGCCTTGAAGTATAAGCAGTATTAACAAAAAAGTTTTTTTCATCGCGTTAAGCATTTATATATTTTATACCTCAAAGCTTTGAAAGCGTATTCTTTAAAAAGTTCTATGATTTGTATGAATTTATGTATTCTTCTAATTGATACAAATGATCCTTGCCAAAAAATATTTGATTATCAAATAAGAATGTAGGAACACCAAATGACCCATTAGAGACAGCTTCATTTGTATTAGCTATTAATTTATCTTTGCATTCTTGAGTAGTAATTTTGTTAAGGATTTCGTCAGCCTTTAGATTATTGTCTTTTAAGACTTCTTTAATCACTTCAATATCAGACATATTTTTATCTTCCTCCCACATAGCCTTTAAAACGCATTCAAGAAATTCATCAAATATACCTAGCTCTATAGCTGCAATAGCACATCTTTGAATTTGAACAGTTATTGGTGGAAAGTGAGAACTAAACTTAAAATTTGTAAGATTATGTTGTTTTATAAAACGCTCAATTTCTATCATTTGGTAGTCGCTTTTGTTTTTACAATCAGCAAAAGCAATAAAAGGCGGTTGGTTGTTGGTAATTTTCATAATCCCACCAAGCAAACAGGGAATGTAATTAAATTTTACGCCAGTTCTTTTTTCAAAGTCTGGAATTAATTTATGCGCAAAGTAAGTGTTTGGACTAGCTACATCAAAGATAAAGTCTACTATCATTTCTATTAACAATTTTGTAAAGTAAAGCAATTAAACACTGATATGAAAGATTTTTCAAAATATTCTGCAATTATTATAGGAGCTGGTGATGCAACTGGATCAGCTCTTACGAAAAAATTTGCAAGTCAGGGATACAAAGTTTGTCCTGCAAGACGCTCCAGAAATATTGATAAAGTTAATCAGTTAGCAGATGAAATCAAGAAATCTGGTGGATGGGCGAAAGGCTTTGGCGTTGATGCAAGAGATGAGGATGCGCTAAAGGCTCTATTTAAAGAAGTGGAAGAGAGTGTAGCTCCTATCGATGTTGTGATATTTAACCCAGGAGCTAATGTTTTTTTTCCAATTGAAGATACCACTTCTAGAGTTTTTAAAAAGGTTTGGGAAATGGCAGCCTTTGCAGGATTTTTGACTGGCAAGGAAGCTGCAAAGTATATGAAAAAAAGAAATCATGGCAGTATTTTTTTTACTGGCGCTACTGCTTCAATGAGAGGAGGTTCAGGTTTTTCTGCATTTTCAAGTGCTAAATTTGCTTTGAGGGCAGTTGCTCAGAGCATGGCAAGGGAGCTTGGACCTGAAGGCATTCATGTTGCTCATTTTGTTATTGATGGCGCAATAGATACAGCATTTATAAAAGAAACCTTTCCAGATATATATGCACTGAAAGAAAAAGATGGCATTCTACAACCTGAAGCAATTGCTGAGGCGTACTGGTTTGTTCATACTCAGCACAGAAGTGCGTGGACGCATGAATTAGATCTGCGGCCATATATGGAAAAATTTTAAATAACTAAGAGGAAAAAGATGAGTTTAAAAGATCAAGTAATATTTATTTCAGGTGGAAGCAGAGGTATTGGACTTGCTATGGTAAAAAGAGCAGCTAGAGATGGAGCAAAGGTTGTCATAGCCGCAAAGACTGCTGACCCTCACCCAAAACTTCCAGGAACAATTTACACAGCTGCTGAAGAAATTGTAGAAGCAGGTGGTGAAGCCCTTCCTGTTATTTGTGATATCAGAAATGAAGATAATGTAAGAGATGCTGTAAACAAATCTGTAGATCATTTTGGAGGTATAGATATTTGTATTAATAATGCTTCCGCAATTCAATTAACAAATGTTACAGATACTGAAATGAAGAGATATGATTTAATGCATCAAATCAATGGAAGAGGTACATATATGGTAAGCAAATACTGCCTTCCTCATCTTAAAAAATCTAATAATCCGCATATCTTGAATTTAGCTCCGCCTTTAGACATGGATCCTAAATGGTTTGCAGGAACAGTTGCTTATACGATGGCTAAATACACTATGAGCATGTGTGTTCTTGGAATGGCTGAAGAATTTAAAGAATTTGGTATAGCAGTTAATGCTTTATGGCCTAGAACAGCAATTGCTACTGCGGCTGTTCAAAATCATCTTGGTGGAGATGAAATCATGAAACTTTCTAGAAATGTAGACATAATGGCTGATTCTGCTTATGAAATATTAACAAAAGACTCAAAAGAATTTACAGGCAACTTTTGCATCGATGACCTAGTTTTATATGAAGCAGGTGTAAAAGACTTTACCAAATATGCCTCAGCACCATTTGGAGAACTAATGCCAGATTTTTTTGTTCCTGATGACACTCCATTGCCTGAGGAAGTTAAAAATAGTTAGTTGAAAAAAGAAGAAGTAATAAGTCTTGGCAAGCAGCTTAACTTTGATGTAATTGAAGCATACCCTTTAAAGCTTGAAGCAAGTGGGAGAGAATATTGGAGAATCTCAAATAATAAAAATCATTCATTAGTTTTATGTTATTTAGACCCATATAAAGATAAACATTCTGATTTTATTAATATTACTAATTGTTTAAATCAAAACAATATTTCTTGCCCCAATATTATTCATCACAATGAAAAGCTTGGAATAACATTACAAGAAGATCTTGGAGATAATGATCTTTTATCTTTTATAAATCAAGAAAATAAAGACCACCTATTAAAAAGTTCTTTAGACTTATTAATGCAAATACAAAATTCTAAGATAGAGAGCATAGACAGATTCAAAGAGAATGAATTAAAAGAACAAATGATTTCTTTTAAAAAAATTTTTTGTGAGAAATTTTTAAAAATCGAATCAAATAATTTTATTGATGATTTAATCTCAGACACTATTGATAATTTAAATAGTCACCCATGGGTAAATTGTCATTTTGATTTTGAAAGAAGAAATCTTATTTTAAATAAAAGCGAGCATTTAACAGTTATCGATTATCAAGATATGAAAATTGGACCAATAGGAATCGACTTAGCAGGTATTTTAATTGATCATTATTATGAAGTTGATTTTAAAGATATTGATAATTTACTCACTTATTATTCTGAAAATACGACACCAGCAATTAAAAAAGATAAAGCATTTGAATATTTAACATGGGGCTCAATACAAAGAAATATTAGAATTCTTGGAACCTTGTCTAATTTATATATTAAACACAACAGGATATTTCGATTAAAAGATTTGCCTATGATTTTATCAAACCTTATTAAAATGATTCCTGAGCAATATGAATGTAAGACAATTCTCGAGGAAAAAATAACACCATTATTAAATAAACGAATTAAACAATTATGAAGGCAATGATCCTAGCGGCTGGTTTTGGTAAAAGGCTTTTGCCATTAACAGAAAATTTACCTAAACCTTTATTAAAGGTAGGAGATCAGACGCTTATAGAACGTAATATTAATTATTTAATTAAAAGCGGATTCTCAGAAATAGTAATTAACGCATCTCATCATGGAGATCTTCTTATGGAACACGTAAATAATATATTTCCTGGTCATAATATTTTATTTTCAATTGAAGAAAAGCCTCTCGGAACAGGAGGAGGAATTCTTAATGCTCTTGAAATAGTTGGAGATGAAACATTTTTAGTTATGAATTCAGATATTTTTCATAATATAGACATAACGCATTTGCCTAAAGATATTGAGGCAGCTCATTTAATTGGCGTTTCAAATCCAGGACATAATCCCAATGGTGATTTCAAAATAAATGACAATATAGTTGAAATAACAAAAGGTAGTAATAATTTAACATGGAGTGGAATTTCAATTATTAATCCAGTTATTTTTAAGGAAAATAGTTTTGAATCTAAAACATTTAATATGTGGGATACAGTTTTACCAAAATACATTAGTAGTAAAAAAGTTACGGCACACGCCTCATCTGAATTTTGGATAGATGTTGGTACACCAGAACGTTTAAATCTTGCGAATAGAGTCTATAATGATAAAAATTAGATTATGAGTGACCAAAAATACATAATTGCACCCTCAATATTAGCTTCAGATTTTGCTAGATTGGGTGATGAAGTAAAGAATGTTCTCGCTGCTGGAGCAGACTGGGTGCATTTTGATGTAATGGATAACCATTATGTACCCAATTTAACCATTGGACCAATGGTCTGCAAAGCACTTCGAGATTACGGTATTAAAGAGTTTATTGATGTCCATCTAATGATTGATCCTGTTGATGAATTAGCACAAAGTTTTATAAAGGCCGGAGCTGATTTAATTAGTTTTCATCCAGAAGCATCAAAGCATATTCATAGATCAATTCATGCTATTAAAGAAAAGGATTGCAAGGCGGGACTCGTATATAATCCAGCAACACCACTTCATACGCTTGAGAATGTTCTTGATGATTTAGATCTTGTATTAATCATGAGTGTAAACCCTGGCTTTGGTGGCCAATCATTTATTCATAGCTCATTAGAAAAGATTACTCAAGTTAGAAAAATGATTGATGAATCTGGTAAAGATATTCGTTTGGAAGTTGATGGTGGTATCAATAATGAAACTATTGGTTTAGCAGCAGCTGCAGGAGCTGATACTTTTGTAGCTGGCTCAGCAATCTTCAACACAGAAAATTATGAGCAGACAATATCTGAACTTCGTTCAAAGATCGTTTAAGTACTTAATTTTGCTACTCTCCATCCAAAACTTGGATGCATCGAATAATATAGATATTAAAGATTTTTTGAGTGAAATAGAGGTAGTTTCTAAATATGAGGATAGAAAAAAAGGACTCATGTTTAGAAACTCTATACCTAAAAACTATGGAATGCTTTTCATGTGGGAATATCAAAAAAAACAATGCATGTGGATGAAAAATACCTTCATACCTTTGGATGTTGCCTATATTAATAATAGAGGTGAAATTTTAGAAATTTATGATATGGTTCCACTTTCCAAAAAATCAGTATGTTCCAGGAATTATGCAAAGTATGCCCTTGAAGTAAATAGTGGTTGGTTCAAAGATAATAATATTAATATTGGAGATGTAATAGACATAGAAACAGCAATTTCAAATGATGACTAAAGAAGAATACATAAATTATGTTGAGAATGGATTTAATATAGTTCCACTTGTAAAAGATCTTAAGATTAAATCAGGGTCACCAATAGACTTATATTCGAAGATTAAAAATAAGCAAAATACATTTTTACTTGAATCAATTGAGGGAGGAGAGAAGTGGGCTCAATACTCAATAATAGGCCTTGACTGCAAAGACACAATTAAAGTTACTGGCAACAAAATTGAAATCAAAACTAATGCAACTATAACCACACTAGAATCTGAAGATCCCTTGGATGAGCTTAATAAAGTGCTAACAAAGTTTAAATCTCCTCATATAGAAAATATGCCAAGATTTTATGGAGGCTACGTAGGTTTTTTTGCATATGAGAGTGCTAAATATGCAGAAGAAAAAATTAGATCTCTTCAAGATAAAGATTCAAAATTTAAAGAACATATGCCAGACATATATCTTGTCAAATCAGAAAAATTAATTGTTTATGATAATTTCAATCAAACCATGCATGCTATTTATAACTCCGATCCGTCAAGCACTTCATTTGAAGACGCTAATGATAAAGTTAACGAAATTGAGAGCAGTATTGATCAATCGCACCCATACATAGAGCCATCTTATAAGAGCATCACAGGCAATCTTGAATTTGAATCAAACTTCACGAAAAATGAATTTATGGATTCTGTTAATACAGTAAAGGATTATATTGAAGAAGGAGATGTCATGCAGGTTGTTTTAGCTCAAGATTTCTATAGACCATTTGAAGACGATTCCTTTAAATTATATTCAGCATTAAGGAAGTTGAATCCCTCACCATATATGTATTATTTGAATCTTGATGAATGTGAGGTTGTTGGATCTTCACCAGAAATTTTAGTTAGGGTTGAAGATAATGATATTACCCTTAGACCCATAGCAGGAACCAGGAAAAGAGGAATAGATAAAGAAGAAGATGAATTAAACGAAAAAGATTTATTAAACGATCCAAAAGAACTTGCTGAGCATCTAATGCTAATTGATCTTGGAAGAAATGATGTTGGAAGAGTTGCAGATATTGGAAGTGTGAAGCTAACTGAAAAAATGGTAATTGAGAGGTACTCTCATGTCATGCATATTGTTTCAAATGTGGTTGGAAAACTATCTAAAGGATTTAATTTTATTGATGCTTTGAAAGCAACACTTCCTGCTGGGACACTTTCAGGAGCGCCAAAGATTCGTGCAATGGAAATAATTAATGAGCTTGAGCCAAGTTCACGAGGTATCTATGGAGGAGCAATTGGTTATATTTCATGGAATGGCAATATCGATACAGCAATAGCAATAAGAACAGCAGTGATTAAAGATAAATTAATTCATGTGGGAGCAGGTGCTGGAATAGTTGCCGACTCTGATCCAGAAAGTGAGTGGCTGGAATGTAAACAAAAATCTAAGGTTTTCTTAGATGCAATTGAAATGATTTCATGATTATTGTTATTGATAATTACGACAGCTTTACCTACAACTTGGTTCATTACATCGGGGAGCACGAGAAAAATATAAGAGTAATTAGAAATGATGAAATGAATGTATCAGATATTCTTTCACTTAAACCATCAAAAATTGTTATCTCACCGGGGCCGTGTACACCAAAAGAGGCTGGAGTCTCAGTTGAGTTAATAAAACTATCGACCGTACCTATTCTTGGAGTATGCCTAGGACACCAATCAATTGGAGCTGCATTTGGTGGTAATATTGTTAAGGCTCCAGAAATTTTTCATGGCAAAACGTCAAAAATAAATCATGATGGCAGTTTATTATTTAGTGATATAGAAAATTCGTACGAGGTTGTTAGATATCATAGCCTGATAATAGATATGAATACCTTACCAGAACAGCTTAAAGTAACCGCTACACTAGAAGACAATCAAAATATAATTATGGCAATTGAGCACAAAGAGAAGCCAATCTATGGTGTTCAATTTCATCCAGAATCCATAAACACAAATAACGGAAAAAAACTTATTAAAAATTTCTTAAGATTTAAATGAAAGAATTTATTAACAAAATAAACAGTAAGAACGATCTTAGTTTAGAAGAGATGCAAGATGCTATTAATTCCATTATGACAGGGCAAGTCAATGATGTTGAAATCGAAACCTTTTTAATCGGCCTTAACAAGAAAGGAATATCTGAAGAGGAGATAACCGCAGCAGCAATGGTCATGAAAGATAAGTCTTTAAAATTTGATATTGGAGATGGATCTCATATTGATACTTGCGGAACTGGCGGAACTGGATTACATACATTTAATTGCTCAACAGCTTCTTCGTTTGTTGCTGCAGCAGGTGAGGCAAAAATTACGAAACATGGAAATAAAGCAATTTCAAGCAAGTCTGGTAGTGCAGATTTTTTAGAAGCAGCAGGAGCAAATATTACTCATCAAAGAGAAAAATTAAATTTAATTTTTGATCAAGTTGGTTTTATTTTCTTATTTGCACCTCTTCATCATCAAGCTATGAAATATGTCATGCCAGTAAGACAAAAGATTGCAGAAAAAACTATCTTTAATTTATTAGGACCTCATACCAATCCTTGCAGCGCAAAAAGACAAGTTTTGGGTGTCTATGACAGAAAACTAGTAAAAACTTTTTCAAGTGTCTCAAAAAATCTTGATATGGAACATGTCTTGATTGTTCATGGTGATGACGGTCTTGATGAGATTACAGTGTCTGCAGAGACAGTTATTTGTGAGTTAAAGAATAATAAAATTCATGAATATAAAATTTCACCAAAAGATTTTGGAATTAATATTTCACCATTTGAAGAAATCATTGCTCACTCTTCTGAAGAAAGTCTTATGTTGGTAAAAGATGCCTTTTCTGGAAAAAGCTCTGCTGTTCAAGACATGATTGCTCTTAATAGTGGAGCCGCTCTTTATGTGGCCGACATAGTCAAATCGATAAGTGATGGTGTTGAGATGGCATTTGACCTAATGAATAATGGAAAAGCAGCCAATAAATTAGAAACTTATGTAAAGGCTTCTACCAATATATGAATATTCTTGATGAAATAGTTTTAAATACTAAATCTAAGCTTGAGGCTAAGAAATTGGAAACTCCGCTTGAAGAGTTAATATCGCGTGTTAATAAACTGAAAATTGAAAAAAGTAATTTTAAAGAAAACCTGGTTCTGAAAGATCAAGCAATTATCGCTGAGATAAAAAAAGCATCACCTAGTGCTGGAATCATAAGTGAAGATTTTAATCCTGTAGCAAAGGCTAAAGAATATGAATCATTTGGAGCATCAGCTCTTTCAATACTTACTGAGGAAGACTTTTTTCTTGGAAGTATCGAATATCTTATAGATGTAAAAGCCATCTCAAATATACCAATTCTAAGAAAGGATTTTATTGTCGATGAATATCAAATATACGAATCAAAGCTAATCGGTGCAGACTGTATTTTATTAATTGTAAGTATTTTAAGTGACGATGAATTGAATAGATTTACAAAACTTGCAGACAGTCTTGGTTTAGATTTCATAATCGAAGTACATGATGAGGAAGAGCTTACGAGAATTGAAGATTTTTCAAATGCAATCATTGGAGTAAATAATAGAGATTTAAAAACCTTCGAGGTAAATATAGAAAATTCTATTAGGCTTCGTAATTTCTTTAAAAAAGATAATATTTTTGTTGCAGAGTCAGGCATAAAAAATCGGAAAGATATAGATAAGTTATCAAAGCATAATATTAATGTTTTCTTGATTGGTGAAAGTCTAATGAAGGGGGACTTTTTTTGAAGTTAAGAGATTGGCAAATAAAAGCCTTCCCACTATGGTGGTTAAAAAAAAGAGGAATAATTAAGGTTGTTACGGGGGGTGGAAAAACATTTTTTGCTATTCATTGCCTTAAAGAGTACCTAAAAGAAAATTCTAAGAAGTCAATTCTAATTGTTGTTCCATCCATTGCACTGTTGGATCAATGGTATGAAGGCCTCTCTCAGCATTTTAATGATAAAGACATCACTCTCAATGGAGGAGGTGAACAAGCCAAATCAATTAAGCAAGTCTGTATAACAACCATAGATTCTTTAAAAAATATTATTAAAGAAATTGAGGCAGAAGAAACACTTTTAATTGTAGATGAATGTCACAAAATAGGGACAGAAAAAAGAGGTGAAATGCTTACAAATACTTGGCATGCAACCCTAGGTTTATCTGCAACACCTGAAAGAGATTATGACGATAATTTTTACATCATTATCAAAAAAATACTTGGTGATATTATTTTTGATTACGACTATATAGATGCTAGAGAAGATGAAGTTATAGTAAATTTTAAACTTCTATATGGATATGCAGCTCTATTACCAGACGAAGAGGATAAATATAAAAAGTTTACAAAAAGTATTCAGAGGAGAGCTGCCACTATTGGCGGACAAGATATGAATGACTATCCACTAAAGATGCTAATTTTTAATAGAGCTCGGTTAGTAAAAAATTCTAAAAACAGAATTCCATACGGTCTTGAATTAATACAAAAGTATAAAAGAGAGAGTTGGATTGTATTTACAGAAAACAAGAAACAGGCAAAAGAATTTAATGATGTGATAAATAAAAAAGGCTTTAAATCTGGCATTTATAATACTGATCTTAATGACGATGAAAGACAAGAGAATTTAGATGCATTTAAATCAGGTAAATTAAACGTTTTGGTTAGCTGTACCGCATTGGATGAGGGTTTTGATATGCCAGAGGCTGATGGTGCAATGATTTTAAGCGCATCATCTTCAAAAAGACAAAGAATTCAAAGAATGGGAAGAGTGCTTAGAATAACTGCAAATAAAGAGAATGCATTAATAGTAACTGTATATTCTTCTAAAACAGAATACGAAAAGTTAAGAGAAGAGTCCAATAGATATAAACTTGAGGGCGTGCCAGTAAAATGGCAGCAAATGACTTTATAATATTTTCATGTCGTTAACTTATTCAAGCATGCTAGATCTTCATACAGATCTAATTGCATTCAATCTCCCTAATGTCGTAACTGAGAAACATTTTTCAAATCACGATCTAGATATCTCAAAACCCACAATCATTATGTTCATCTGCAATCATTGTCCTTATGTCATTCATTATCATGAAGAAATTGTAAAGCTGGCCGTTGATTTTAAAAACGATGTAAATTTAGTTGCAATTAGCTCAAATGACATAATTAATTATCCCCAGGATAGACCAGAGATGATGAAGAATTTATGGAATGATTTAGGATTATCATTTCCTTATTTATTTGATGAAACTCAAGAGATTGCAAAAAATTATAAAGCTGCTTGTACTCCTGAATTTTATTTATTCGATGCAAATTCAAAACTTGTTTACAGAGGAAGGATGGATGAATCTTCTCCAGGATCAAATATTGAACCCTCAGGTATAGAGCTAAGAGATGCAGTCAATAATTTATTAAACAATAAACAAATATCTGAAAAACAACTCCCATCAATGGGATGTAATATTAAGTGGAAGTTGGATTAATCAGTATTATTTAAATCTGATTGATAAGTTTCTGTAAGCGCCATCACAGAAATTAAAGTAAGTAATGAGGCAAGTGCAATATATGCAGAGACCCAAATAATATCAAATTCTGTCCAAAGTTTTACGGCAATAGTAGGTGCAAAAGCTCCTCCAACTATTGCTCCAAATTGATAACCCAAGGTTGCTCCAGAGTATCGAACTTCAGTGCTAAATAATTCTGTAAAGAAAGCAGCTTGAGGGCCATACATCATTGCAAGAAAAATTAATCCTCCTGATATTGCTAAAACTATTAGATAAAAATTACCAGTATCAACAAGAGGAAAGATTACAAAAGCCCAGATAGCAGTCAGAATAGCACCCAACATAAATATACCTTTTCTACCGTGTCTATCGGAGTATGAAGAAAAAACAAATTGAATTGGTACCATAATTGCCGAAGCAATCAAAACTGCTGCCAGCATGTCGTCTCTTGCCATATTTGCACTAGTTACTCCGTAAGCCAACATAAATGCAATTAATATATAAAAAGTAACTTGAACTGATAGGAATGCACCCGCTGCAAGAAAAATCCTTTTTGGATATTTTCTTATTGCTTCAATAACCGGAGACTTTTGAATATTTTTATTTGATTGAGTGTCTTTATTATTAGCCAAAGCTTTAAACGCTTCTGTATCTTCAAGGTTCAATTGGATATACATACTAATAAGAATTAAAACTGCGCTTGCAAGAAAAGGAATTCTCCAACCCCAAGTGTTGAAGAATTCTTCTGAAACCAAAGCACTTGTAATAATAAGTGCCAAATTTGCCAAAATTACACCAATTGGGGCTCCGGCTTGGGCAAAAGCTCCATAATATCCTCGTTGATTTGAGGGAGCACTTTCTGTTACTAAAAGCATTGCTCCACCCCATTGACCACCAATTGCTAGTCCTTGAGCAAATCTTAAACTAGTCAAAAGAATAGGGGCGGCAACCCCAATCATCGCATACGTGGGTAATAGACCAATCAAAGTCGAAGAAACACCCATTAGCATCAGAGCACTAATTAGTGTTTTCTTTCTACCAACTTTATCTCCAAAATGACCAAAAACTATTCCTCCAATTGGTCTTGCAATAAAACCAGCTGCAAATGTTAATAAAGATAATAGTAGAGCTGTGGTTGGAGGCATTTCTCCAAAAAAGGCTGTAGGAAATATTAAAGCTGCTGCAGCTCCATATAAAAAGAAGTCATACCATTCAATACTTGTGCCTGCCAAAGCCGTTAAAGCAACTTTTTGCATATTAGATTTCTTTTGATTATTTTCTAAATTTTCCATAAGCATTTAATAATATATCAAATAAGAGTTTAATCCATTGGGTAAGCAACTATGTCAGTTGGCTCAAGTCCTTTGTTCAAGTTATTAAAATTTTTATAGTAAAGTTTGAAAGCACCATCTTCATATAACCAAATATTTGAAACTCTGGCTTGATATTCGTCATTAACCTCCCCATTAGAATATTTATAGCTTCCAGTAAGATAATACAAAGTTAGATAAACTTTTTCAGAAAGCTTAATTATTTTGATATTAGATGGCGTGACATTAGATTCAACTCTAGAATAGTAATTTATTACAGATTCAAAATCGGGTGGTGGATCTTCATAAAAGTGATTTCCTGATGACGAACCTGTAATTGCTCCGATTTTACTTTCATAGAAGAAGATTTTCTCAAAGTCTCGAGCATTTCGCGCTTCCCAAAATTTAAGCAAGCTTTCTTTTAAAGCTTCTTCATTATTCTCTGCGGATAAATTTAAACTAAGAAGAAGAATTAAGAAAAATGATCGAATCATACATACTTGCTTGTTGAGGTCATCAATTTTGCAGTGTATTTCATAATTTGTTTGACAGGAATTGTTAGTTCTTCACCGCCTTTATCTACTGCTTGCTGTGCATGAAGATCTTCGTCTTCTTTCATAGTTTTTAATATTTCTATTGTTTCTTTATCCTTAGGAGAGATTTTGTCAAGGTGACGATCAATATGAGCAACAACTTGTTTCTCAGTTTCTTCCACAAAACCTAAGCTAACTTTTTCACCAAACCTTCCAAATATTGCACCAATTGCAAAAGAACCAGCATACCAAATAGGATTAAGAATTGAGCTATTTCCTTCAAGCTCATCAAGACGTTTTTTGCACCATACCAAATGATCAGTTTCCTCATCTCCTGCTTCAATAAGATGTTCTCTGACTTCAGCATCTTTGCACACAAGCGACTGCCCTCTATAGAGAGCTTGAGCTGCAACCTCACCAGCAAGATTAACTCGCATCATTTGAATGGAACGTTTTTTTTCTGCAGGCGATAATTCTTCAGTATTTTTTTCTGCAGGCTCTGGAGGGTATGTTCTACCTGTTCCAGATTTTTTATTTGAAAGCGTTTTTAGTGCAATATCAAACTCATTAACAATATTATTTAAAAAACTCATTTAATTCCTTTAAAACCTATATCTCTTCTGTGAAAAGCGCCATCAAATGTAACGCTGTCGACGAGATTATATGCCTTAGATTG